>Ga0209977_10000227_pt1 | contig 22158 bp, 17 predicted proteins | sample SumtaG_2_FD_183113 | JGI IMG/M metagenome (GOLD analysis project Ga0209977, IMG submission 183113) | Deep subsurface microbial communities from Indian Ocean to uncover new lineages of life (NeLLi) - Sumatra_00607 metaG (SPAdes) (version 2) | ecosystem: Environmental > Aquatic > Marine > Oceanic...
GTTTTTTCTCCTCCGCTTAGAATCTCTAAACTCGAGATTTTTTTCCCACGAGGTCTAGCTTCAATACTAATTCCCCCCTCGAAAGGCTTATCAGGACGATCTAAGATCATTTTTGCTGAACCCCCAGGACTAAGCTTTTGAAAAATTCTACTAAATTCTCTGTTAATTTCATGATAAGCTTTCATGAAAGTTCGTGTTTTTTCAAGTTCAATTTTATCGATTGCATCAAGAATTGATTTTCTCTCTCGCTGAATGGTTTGTCGTCTCATATCAATCTCATCAAATCTTTCTTTTACGGCATCATACTGTTCAATTGCTTTTAGATTCACTGGTTCAAGAGTTTTTTTCTTCTTTTTGGATTCCATGATATCGGATTGTAATTCTGCTTCTGAAAGATCATCAGTTACAGGAGGCAATGAACCAAATTCTTTGGAACGTTGAAACAGAGTTTCAATTTGGTCAGTACACATTATTTTTTTTGATTCAAAGTTGTTTATTTTGGAGTTTTCCATAGATAGATCTGATTTTAGATCTGTTATGGTTTTTTGATATTGTTTTTGTTTTTTCCATGATTCATCCTTTTCTTGGCTAAATTTATCAATTTCTTTTTGTTTTTCGTTTTTCTTCATATCCTCGTTATTTAAATCTTCTTTGAAAACTTCTAACTCTTTTGTGATTGATTCTACTTGTTCTTCTGTATCTCTAATATCTTGTCCTAACCCAATTATCTTTTGTTCTCTTTCTTTATTTTTATTCAGCTCATTTAGTTTTCCTTGAGATTTTTGCAAATCTTTATTCAATTTATTTAATTTTTTTTGTGCTGCTTTTTGTGATTCTAATTCTTCACTTTTTTCATTTCTTAGAGAATCTATTACCTGTTGCTTTTGATCCACATTCTTTTGAATTTCATCAACTTGAGAATTTAATCCTTCAATATCTTTTTGACAGTTTTCAATTTTATTATTTGCCTCAGTGTTTTCTTTTTTTATATCTTCGATAGAGGTGATTATCCTCATTACATTTTCAAGTGCTCTTAAACGATCCATAGTATCTTCAAGCGTTTTATTTTCATCATCTATTTGTTTTCGTATGTTTTCCGTTTTATCCCAAAAATTCTCTTTTTGCAAAATAAGCTCATCAATGTTTTTCTGTAATGAATCTTGTTCCGATCGAATAGTTTTAATGTGTTCCTCTGTGTTTATGATTAAATCCTTCTTTTCTCTGATAAGATTATTTAACTTTTCTATATTATCGTCAATTTCAATAATATTATCAAATAAATTTTGAATTCCATGTAATTCTTGCAATTTCTCTCTCAGATTTTCTAATTCTTTTTGCTTGATATCAATATCGTCTTGGATCTTAGATATTTTATCCCAATATGTATCCTTAACCTCTTTGAGTTTAATAATTTCATTATCCAAATTGTCAACTTCCAATTGTCTATTACTTATAGTTTTGTCTCTTTCAGCAATTTCTTCCTCTGCTTTTTTAATTCTTTCATTTAACTCGGTAGTTCTTTTATCAATTTCCTCAAGTCTCTTATTATAAGCTGAAAGACTCTCAGAAAAATGCTTTTCTTGAATATTACTTTCAGATAGCTGTTTCTCAATTTTGTTATAATCCTCACTTTGAGAATTAATAGTTTCTGAGATTTCTTCCAATTGCTTATATAATTCTTGACTTTTAGACATTGTTAATTTTCTTAAAGAGAGATAGACGTTTTCAAGAATTTCCATTAGATCTTGAACAAAACTATCGAATGTAGAGGTTGAACTTTGTACTTCCACATCAGCTGATTCTTTTACTTTATCAATTAATTGAATAATTGTGTCATCAGCATTATCTGTAAACAATCTTAAAGTTTGCATGATAGAACTGAGCATTTCTGTCATTTCAGTAGGTTTTTCTTCATCACCACCAATTTCCTCAACTGATTTCATAATATCAATTATATCGAGAATAAATTTTTTAAAATCTTCAGCTGACGACTCAATTGCTTCTGCATTTGATTGTTGTATATTACTTTTAATAGACTCAACTGAGATGTTAATATTTTGAGTAAGCATGTTCAAAATCTGTAGAATTCCTGTAATATCTTTTGTATTTTTCTCATATTCTTCTTCAGATGATTCAATTTTTTTAGAAAGATTTTCTCTTTCTTGAGAAAGCTCTTCTAAACGTCTTTGAACATTCTCTTTTTTGTATTCAGATTTTTCTGCTTCACTCTTAATATTAGTAATGTTTTTATTTAAGGAATCAACTTGTAGTTCTAAATTGTTCTTCTCTCGATCTAATTTTGTTAATTCTTTTGATAGAATTCTTAATTCTGTATTAATATTATCAGTTTTTGCCCTGTTATCGTTGATTTCAGATTCATAAGAATACCTCTTCATTTTTATCAATTCTAAGTCTTGCTCGTTTTTCCGATAAACTGAATTTTCTTGCTTAAATTTTGTCCTTAATTCGTTTAAATCTTTGTTATAATCCTCATTTTCCTTCAGTAATTCTTTTACAGCTTTCTCAGCATCTTTACCTTTACTTAAATCCGCGATTTTATTCTCAATAGAAATTTTCTTTTGATTTAATTCCTGTATATTATCTTGATTCATTTTAATTTCTGTGTTTAATGATGATAAAGAAGCTTGAAAATTGGTCATTTTAGAGTTCAATTGATTTTTCTCAAGTTGAATAGCATTTATATTGTTTTCTAAATCTTTTTGGTTCTGATTTTCTTTAGAAATTTTAGTGTTTAACTCATTTATTCGTTTTCTTATTTCCGATTCTGCTTTTTTAGTGGCTTCAATGGCTTCGTCAATACTTTCTGCATCTCTTTTTAATTTTTGAAGCTCATTTTCTAATTTATCCTTCTTTTCTTCATTCTTTTTAATAGTGCCTCTGAGCATCTTAATTTGGGCGTTATTAGATGAAATGCTTTGTTGGATCTTAGAAATATCTGCTTTAAAAAGAGATTTTTCATCTTCAGTATTTTTTATTTTAACATCCAATTCAGCTTGATTTTGTTGCTTTTTTTCAATTTCAATTTTAGTTTCTTCAATTAGATTCTCGAATTCCGAAATTTCATTTGTTACATTTTCTATTAGTGAATCAAATGATTGTCCTTCCTCAAGTTCCATTTGCTGACTTTCTAAAGTTTCAATTTCTTTAGTTAATTTATCAATTGACTTTTTAGCTAAATTTAATGTTGTCTGACTTGAAGAAATTTGTGTTTTTACTTGAGTTATTTTTTCCGTGATCTGCTCTCTTTCCTTTTCTTTATCTGTAATGGTTTTTTGAATATTATCCATAACAAGAGATTCTTGTTTTAATATGTCTTCTTGTCGGTTTATTTTTTCTTGCAATTCTTCAGTAATTTTTAATGAATTTTCGATCTTCTTTTCCAATTCATCTTCTTCTTCTCTCAATTTTGATATATTTAATGCAATCAGCTGTGAATTTAAAAAATTTATTTGTTCATCTAATTCTTTCCAAGCTAATGCATCATTTTTCTCTTTTTCAACCTTTTTCAATTGTGCTGACACTTCTTTGAAGATAGCCTCAAATTGTCCTAAATCTCTTTCTGCTTTTTCTAGCTCCTTTAATGTCGCATCTTTCATTTCGTCATATTTTTGAAGACCTATTAATTCCTCGATAAATCTCCTACGATTTTCTGTATTCATATGAGTTAACTCTACTATTTTTCCCTGAAGAACAAATTGATTACTTCCATCAGGATCAATATTTGCTGCTGCTAATGCATTAAGAATTTGTTGTCGGGTTGATTTTTTTCCATTCATTTTATACCCCCCACCACCACCTCTCTTAACTACACGTGTAATTTCAAAATCATTGGTGGAACCTCCCGGGAAAAGATTCTCAGAATTATCGAAATATAATGTAACAGACGCTCTTTGAGAGGGATTTTTTCCTCGTGAACCAGCAAAGATCAAATCTTCTAAACTCTTAGCCCTCATCGTTTTTTTACTTAGTCTTCCTAAAGCAAAACAAAGTGCATCAATAATATTTGATTTTCCCGCACCATTAGGTCCTACAATGCATGTAAATCCACTAGAAAGCCGAATGGTTACCGTTCTATCTCCAAAGCTTTTAAAACCACTCATAGAAATTTTCTTAATGTAAGTCAAAATTTATCTCCCTTTCTACTCTTTATTATTAAAAAAATAGTGTGATTACACCTATAAATATATAATATTCCCTATTAAAAAAATCTGTTTTACATTTTCTGATTTTCGAAATCGTCCATAATTGGTTTTTTCTATTGAAACTAGCAATCAATCAGATTAAGGCTTAAAAAAGATAATTATTGATTAAATATTGTGTCAATTATAACCTTGATTTGTTTAGGATTTATCAATATAAAAAATAAATTATTATTTACATTGGTAAGACTGTTATGAGTATTGAATTTGCTTAATGTTTGTTTTGAGGTTTTTATAATTCCAATATTTAATAATTCTTCAGTTAATTTACGAAATTCATTAAAATTTTTATTATATTCTAATGTCTCACAGGAAATTTCATATAACTCTTGTAGTTCTTCTAAAGAAATATAATAATTCATTTTACGCATAAAATAATTTGAGAGGTTGTCTAAGAATATAACAGTTAAGATATCTTCTTCTGAAAGATAATAAAACATGCTAAACTCATCAGAAATTTGAAAATTATCAAACTCATTCTGACAAATTTCTAAAAGTTCAAAATTACTAATATTATTTTTGTTTTTTAATATTGGATAGATATCTCGAAGAATGTCAATCCCTTTGCCAGGAACAGGCACATATTGTTCACAAATTAAATCTGTTATATATTGAATTAATTGATTATCAATTTCATGTGAAAAACTTAATAGGACTCTTTGTTTAAGAATAGCATAAAGCTCATGATAAGTGAAAAAATTTAATCTATTTTTAAAATCAAATTCAGAAAGCAAATCTATTGTTCCTGGGCGAATAATTTTATTTGCAGTAGAGATTAAAGTTATATTCGCCTCTCTACTGAATTGTAGGAATTTATTAAAAATTTCGGGTTCTAAATATTCGATGTTATTAAATATAAAAAACAAATGAGAATCGACCTTATTGCTAATAAATTTAAATGTGTTCCATAAGTTGGAGATATTTGAATTTAAAATCGATCGTAAATCGATATTGATATTAGAAAAGGTAATTATTTCACTTAACAATGAAAAAATTACTTCTTCAATGTTTTTTTCCTTACAATCCACAAAAACGTTATTAATTTGAATGAAATCTTTATTTTGATTTAAAAGATCATTTAATACTTTATTTATTACTGCTTTCTTTCCGATTCCATTAATCCCTTGATATAATATATTAAGGCAAAACTCATCAGAAATCGAATCATTTAAAATCGAAAATAAAGAATCTTCTTCTTTTTTTCTGTATAATAGACGTGGTGGGATAAAATTTGGATCAAACAAAGCTTTAGTTCCTATATAGTTATTATTTAGATTGGATTTTGCTATCATATTTTTAACCTTAGTTTTAATTGATTTTAGACATATATATTTAAACCCCACCCACAGAGAGGTCACTAAAAGTAAAACTAAATTTAATATTAGAGGAAAATTATAGTAGAAATATAATCTTTTAAAAATGTGAGGATTTAAATATAGCTTGGGTTAAAAATTCCTTTAAAACAAGATTGGAAGATCCAGAAGAGAATTTCAATTTATAAATGAGATCTATTCAAAACTTTCTAGTAAATTTTTTAAATTGGTAGCTAATAATGGCAAATATTCATAGGATTTAATTTTCACTTTCTTATTTAAACAGAGTGCCACCAAATAAAGTCTGGTATCACCAATATCCAATTTCCTAAGAAAAATTATTCCTTCCTTTTGAAATTTTGATTGTTTCTCTGGAAATTCTACATTTGTTACTATATCGATTGTATTTATATCCCATTCTTCTAATTTTTCTAATGCTTGAGTCAATCTGGGTGCTATGGCTTCACAAATTTTCTGATAATTCTCATTTGTAGTTCTACTAGCAATTATAAAACAATTCTGATCTAATAGAAGCATCGAACTATTGTAAGTTTTACCCATATACTCTTTCAATAAAGATTCAAACATTTTGGATTTGTGTGTTGCATAAAAAACACCATCAGAAAAAGCCTTTAATAAGCTTGGTTCATCATAAATAGACGTCCTAAAAATAGAAAACTTGACATCCTTTATTACAGAGGAAATTTCATTTTCTAAATAATTAATGTGATTTAAAACATCTTTATTATTTTTAATATCAGGATCATATTTGTGGAGTAATATTAAGAATTGGAAATTATCAAGATGTGAATCTGAGGTGATATTTATAATATCTTTAAGAAAAGTTAAAGACTCTTCAAATTTCTCAGGTGCTTGAACATCAATTACATAAAATATCGATTGCATTTCAGTAAAATATTTGCTTTTATCACCTAAATATATTTTTCTGTAATTCTTTTGACCACCTAAGTCCCAACGGACAATTGAAGTTCCCAATAATGAGTTTGTATGAAAAGTTCTTTTTGCTTTGATTGTCGGTTTGACTGTAGGTAATAGGCTAAATTTTTTATCTAGTAAAAGTAAAATTGATGTCTTTCCACCACTTTCTAAACCACAGAAAAGTATTTTTTTAAGCTCTCTTGATCCAATCATATCAATTTACCGTATCACATTTAATTTATTTATTAATGATTTTGACTTTGATATTATTTTTTTCAATTTTTTCATTAAAACGAATTTCTCTTAATTTTCTCGGAAATTGTAAATCCATCTTATCAAAAATAAATCCACTTGAGTTTATTGGCCCTTCTACAATTTTTAATTTTGATGGAGATATATGTCCTTCATAAAAAGATATTATTTTGCTGTTTCCAAGAAAATTCCTTTTAAGATACTTACCTAACGTATTACATGCTACAATAGGTACTCGATTTTCAAGAGCTCGTGCTTTTAGATATATATACCAATTTTTCATTCCCTCATCTCTTATTTGAGTTGGTGAAAACAAGATATCTGCTCCATTTTCAACAGACAGTCTAGGAGTTTCAAAAAAAGCCATATCAAAACATATAAGAATTGTAAAATTATAAGAGTTATTTAGTTTAAATAACTTTAATTCTTTACCGGGCTCAAACAATTCACGTTCATAAGCGTACAGATGTATTTTATCTTGTCTACCAATTTCTTCACCATTTTCATTAATAAAATAACATGTTATAGCAGGTTTTTTTGAATTAGTTCTTTTTTCCCAGATTGCGCCAGAAATGAATTTTATATTATATTCTTTCGCTAAATTCTTAATAAAAAAGTAATCATTACCCCTTTGATCTTGAAAATTTTGAGCTGAATCTCTAAAAAAAGGAACCCATCTTTCTGGTAAGCATATAATATCACATTTATTATGTTCCTTCAACAATTCTTTTAAAATCCGTTCAATTTCGTTGTAACATTTTGTTCTATTTTCAAATATTTGAGGTTGAATACAAGCTATATTCATTTTATGCTTTACTCCAAAATTTCTTTATTGTTAATTTGATCAATTACATCAAATAATTCATCCAAACTAGAGATTTCATAATTTGGCTTGAAGTCTTTTTGAAAATTGAAATTGGTTTTATAATTATCATATTTTCCTCCTCTATGAAGATATACACTATAAATTTTATTTGCATTAGCTGGAATCATATCTTTTTCAATTCTATCTCCAACATATATAGTCTCCTGACCTTTGACCCCAAATTTTTTCAAACAGTAATTAAATAGTTCTGGATTGGGTTTTTTAATTCCTATTTCATCTGAAATAACAACTAAATCAATTAAACTCTCAATTTTAAGTCTTAAAATCTTTTCATATTGTTTTATTGGTATTCCATCTGTAATAATTGCCGTTTTTATTGATAATTCCTTTATTCTCCTTAAATTATTTTTAACATCATCATATAATTTTATTGAATTAACTTTTTCTTCGTGGTATGCCATAACAGCTGCAGCTATATATTTATATCGATTATTATATGAGATATATTCTATATTTTCATCCACCTGATTCAATCTTCTAATAAAGATATTATAATGTTTTGAAAAATTTGAACCGTATTCTTTTACAATTTCTCTTAATATCTGTTTTGCTTTCTCCTTATCTATTTTCAAGCCTAAATTAATCATTGCGTTAAGTCCATTAATTCTGGCTCTTTCAGATAAGCCCGTCGAGTCAAAGAGACAATCATCTAAATCAAATCCAATCAATTTTATGGGACTCATTATCAGATTCCTTTTTTATCTTTAACTCATTAAAATAATTTAAGTTGATTGCTTATATTAATTATCCTAAGATATTAGAGGTTAGGTTAAGATAAATTTATTTATCTTTAATAATATATAATCTTTAATATTAATTTATTTTAGGTTAAACAGAAAAAAAAGCTGTTCTTGTTATATAATAAATAAACCGTAATGGAGATTCATTATTTGAAAACAATCGTCGCCTTATCATATTTTCATCGCAAAATTGGTCCTTTAGTGTTTTATTCTTATCCAAAAAATATTTTAGATAAGGAATTATCATTAAAAATTGCTAACATCATGGATCAACAATTTAGTGAAGGTTTTTTTACACATTCTTTTGAAAATCTAAAATCAATGAATTATTACTTTGAAATTCATTCAGATTGGGCTCGAGGAAATAAGGAAATGCTTATGATTTCAATAATTTTAGATCAGCAAATTTCGCTCGAAATCGAAGAAAAAATCTCAATTTTATGTAATGAATTTTCAGAACAGTTACAATCAAATGAAGAGATTTATACAGCATTTTATATTAATGATATGAATAATTTTGATGAAGATGATCAGGAAAACATAGTTAAAAACGAATCTTTAATCAATTTATGGGTAACTAATTTATACTGGAATATCATAGAATATACACGAGAGAAAACGGAAGAAGAAAAAATCGGCTTTTTATTAAAGGATAAACACATATTTAAAACCTTAGAAAAGTTATCAAAAGGCCCAATCCCTTTAGAATGGTTAAGAGAATGGTTTATCGAAAAATTCCCTGAAAAAGAATTTAAGGAGATTATTGATACTTTAGTTGATCGACAATTTATTTTTATTAATCAAATAGGTTTAGTAGAAAAATATGTACTTTTAGTTAAAGAAGTTAATGCTGAAAGAATCCCACCAGACAGTGTCATTGAATATATTGATGATAAACCAGAATTGATTGAATTACTTCTCCCAAAAGTTCAAGAATACTTCAGTGAATACGAAAGGAAAACTAAGGAAGATATAAAGGATGATGCCTTTACATTATATCAAATTATGGCAGACCCCAAAAAATATAATGTTCTTTCCGAATTAAGAAATGGACTAATTTCAAAGGATAAATTACCAAAATTAGTATCAAAAAAATCTCTGGATTCATTAATGGAAAACATTGAATTCTTAAAGAATTTTGATGTAATTGAAGAATTAAATTACAACGGGGAAACTTATATAGTTTTAAAGACAAATTTACAAATTACTACAGCTTTTCCAGAATGGATGAGAAAATTGTTACCCAAAGAATCAGAACCCGTAGTAGCAAATAAATATCTCACTAAGGTTAAAGAAAGTAAAGAAACGTCAAAAAGTAGGAGGAGTAAAAATTCAAAAAAAAGAGCAACACTTAAAAAATAATTTTAATACAAACGATTTGCGCTATGTCTGAAGAAGAAACTCAAGAGGATTTAAAAAATCTTTTAGGTTATATGGGAATCGAAATACTAGTAGCAATCGATAATGGAGCAAAAACTTATGAAACAATTAAATTATTCTCTGGATTACCAATTTCATGTATAAACGGGAGAATACCCGTCTTACTTGATTTAGGCCTTATTAAAAAGAATAATAATGAATATTTTTTAACAGATAAAGGAATTCTTTTTAGAAAAAGATTAGACGAATAGCTTTTAAAAAGGGATGACATCAGTTTGGGGCGACAGTGTCATTGCTACCGAGCAAGTAGCTAACTTTGTCATAAGTTCATCATTTGTCAAATGATGCTAATTATCATTACTATTTAATTTTTGATTTTTAGGGGCCTTTTTATAAAATTTTCTCATATAATATCCCGGTCGTTTTAATCCGCCGCTCTCAGCAATGAGTCTCTCTAACCCACCTTCTTTTAATATAATATTTCTGTAAGTGTTATAATCATTATTACTAATTTCATTCCTTCTTAATAGATAGTTTAAAATATTTATTGCATCCTCCTTTTTTGTGCATCTCCTTATAAAATCAATCACATCTGGATTATATAATTCATTCGGATATAATTTATTGGATTTCTGAGATTTTTCTTTATAATCCTTCTCAATTTCATAATCAACGGAATCAATTTTTATTGATTTCTTCTTTTCAAACATTTCTTTTGTCAAATGTGGGAAACGCTCATCTAATTCTTCCCTATTATACGATAACGTTAGTCCTTCATTGTCCTCAACTTTAATTTTATTTTTAGGTTTTCTTTTTTTTTCTTCATCTCCCATGGATTTAATAACTCCTATAAGATGATTCATACAATCTATTTAATTAACCTTTATATATTCTAAGTCCATTTTAGCCATATTATATATAATATATAAGTTAAATAATTGTTTAATTTTTAAAAATTTAAAAGATTTTTATGAAGGGGTTTGCTTTAAATTTACATAGGGTAAGTTGAGTAAAGCTTTTTTAAAAAATTAATAATTTGTTAACATATTCTTTTTAATAAATGATATTCTTTAAGTAAATTTAGGACTTATATTTATTATAATATCTAGATTTGATAAATTAAAGGAGAGTATTAATCTTGCTTAAGAAAAAGACATTCATACATCGAAATATTCCCTATTCTTTTAACTGGAATAAGATGCACCATAAAGAAAAATACTCTCAATTAACTGTCAATAGAGAAGAATTAAATAGTCTTAAAGAACATTTTAAAAAAGTTTACGAAGGATTAATCCCTAATAATCTATTTAATTCAAGAGATTTTCCTAGGGTATCTCAATTTAAAATCAAGGGTATTAAATCTGCTTTTATTAGAAGTTTTAGCAAAAATTTACTCAGATCTGGTAAAATTCGATATCACAATTCTAATTCAAAACTACCTAAGTATGCTCAAAAAGTATTTGATATTTATCGAAAAAATAATTTTATGAGTATCCCTGGACATGATCCGATTTTAAAAAATATTTTAATTAAAGATAAAGATGCTATTGCTATAGAAGTACCGATTTGGAGTGAAAAAGAGAATAAAGAAATTACAGGTCATATTGATTTGATTCAAATTGAGAGTGATTCTGTTAAAGTGATTGATTATAAACCTGAAGGTAATTTTTTGCTTTCTCTCCCTCAAGTTGCCATGTATGGGTTTTTAGTTAAATCTAAATTGAATTTAAATAAAGTTAAATGTATTTCATTTAACAAACAGGGTGCTTGGGAATATGATCCAACAATATTAAAAATGGATATAAAAGATTATTTGATCTCCCATCAAATTGATGAACGTCCATGGGAATTATTTATTTAAATTTATCAATATTTAGAATTTTTTACCTTTAGGCTTAGATATTTCGGTTTTCTCCTCTGTTTTTAAATATCCCCTCAATAGGAAATAAACTAAAAGTAAAGAGATAATTTCAGTAATAACACCAAAAAAAGTAATTGTTGTTCCATTAAATCCTAAATATCTTAACAATAAAGCACACCCCAAACCGGCAGATGTTAAAAATACAATAATAATTCCCTTAATAATTTCAAAAAAAGAGTCTTTTAAATACGTAAGTTCATTTTTAATCCATGAAAATATTACGACCATGAGAATCTACTTGTTCTATCTATTCTATGAATAAATTAAAGAAAGAATATTTTAATATCTTTCTGATTTCTAAAAGAAAAGTTAAAAATAATGAGTTCAAAACAATGACTACAGATTTTATCTGGAAACAAATACTTTAAAAAAAAGAATTTACTACTAAATGGATTTCTGTTTACTTTTGAATTTTGTATATAATGCTTTATCTAATAAACGACCAATTTTAATAGCAATTTGATTTCCAATTTCATACCTTTCTCCATCGATTAAATTTCTTTTTTGTTCAGCAGTGGGAATTTTTCCCAGTCTCTTCATCAAAGTTTTTTCAATAATATTATTTACAATCTCCATAATTTTCTCGTTATCTGGTAATTTAATCTCTGAAGTGAAATTCCTAATTTTTTCCATAGCAAAATTAAAAAATTGGCTGATCAATTCAACTGGATCTCCTCTTAATTCACTATGAAGTTTTATATTATCAGTAGCTATTTTTGTATCTTTTTCTTGCCAATACAACTGATTTGGATTAATCCCTGGACTATTTATTCTCATTAGGGAACTTGTGATTCTGCGTTCAATCCAATTTAAAGTACTTAATTCTTGTTCCTCACGGAGTTTTTTAGCTTTTTCTTCTTTTTCTTTCTCTTTAGACTCAATGATGCGTTCTACTTCTGATTTCCGGATTTCTTCAAACTTTTCAAATCGTTTAATTATATCATATCCTATACAATATGAAATTGGAGATATTAAATCAGATTTCAACTTTAATTGAGCAATATCTTCATATATTGGACTAGGTTTGTTTTTTAATTCAGAACTTGCTTCTTTTAAAGATATTTCCATGAGTCGTGCTAAAATGAATCCATTAACTAAAAAGGGTTGGTTATTTGCGTTAAATACAGTAACTAATTCTTCTTGCCTTCTATTTAAACGTTTTATAATCAATTCTTCGAGTTTAATTTTAATCCAATCTTCTGAATCAGTAGTTCCATCTATTTTCTTTAATGCTAATAAATATAAAGATCTATCATTGGAAACCTTAAGATATAATTCGATTATCCTACTTAGTTGTCTCAATATCTTTGATAAAATATAAAAGAAAATATCTTTTGCTAATTCATTTATAATCTCGTCAAACTCTAAAATAAATAATAATTGAGAATAATTTTTTAATTTTAATTCATCTAAAAAGACTTTATCAATGGCTTGTTTTTTTCTAATGTATTGCCTTAGATTATTTATAGTTGTTCCTGTTTTCTCTTCCAAAATTCTTGATAAATTCGGATATTTATCAATGTCTTGATTTATAAGGTTTAATAGGCCAAATTCAGAGGTTGCGTTTGATTCATCAACAATATCTCTAAGATCTTGAAAATTTAACTGAGATAATGCTTTTTTTGCTACAAATATTAAATTCTTTTTATTGTCATTTAAAGATACAATATCGAGTTTCTTAATATTATATCTTACCATATTTCTTTTCACTTTTTCTGCAAGATCTTCATCCACATTAAAGAAATGTAAAATATTATACACTCCATATTTTTGTAATGTGTAGATTATATCATCAAAACCACATTCATTTATACATTGTAAAAAATAGATGAAATCATTTGGATTTTTTTTTAATTTTTTAATTAATACGAATTTTAAAAAGTTTAAAATTTTTAATTCGAATTGATCATAATCTATTTTTTCTTTTAGACCATCTTCAATTTTTTTTATTAAGTCTTTTTTTAGGTTATTCGCCTCTATAAATGTATTCAAACCGGGGATAGATATCGGAAATCGGTCTAAATTGAAATCTAGTACCTTTCTTTTTATCATTCTTACTGGCATTGCTTCAATTTGTAATTCTTTATATGATTTAAATTCAAAATCAGTTTGTGTTTTATTGATTAATCGATCTAAAGTTGCTAATTCGATGAATTTATCTTCTTTTTCCTCTAATTCTAATTTCTTCTCTAATTCAACAGAGATGTCCTTAAAAGCAGCAGTTTCTTCTAATATTTCCTTTTTTATTTCATTACTTAGACCTATCAAATCACCTATTAAATCATAAAAGTAGAATGGGGGATAATTCCTTATGATTTCTTGTAACTCTTGTTCAATTTGAACCTCAATGTCTTTAATCATTTGTTCTTTTTGAATCTCTTGGGTTTTTTCATTTCTTACTTCAATTAAAAAAGATATAAATTTATTCTCTAAATCAATTATCTTGTTGAGAAGATTGACTTCTAAATTTAAAGAGTTTTTTAATATTAAGTTAACCTCCTCAATTAGGATCTTTTTTTCTGCAATCTCTAAATTTTTAGTGGAATCGAAAGTAAATTTATCCATATCTAGGAGTTTCTGAACTCGAATTCCTAAACTGTGATAGATATGAATAGTAGCGGTAGCTATTAACAAATCATTAAAGTTAGTTTTCTGACTAATAAGTTCAAAGATTTTATTTTTATCAGCTTCCCTTTTAAAATGAGAAATTATTAAATCAACAGTCTGAAAAAATCTAAACGTACTTTCAACTGCTGTTGTTTTTCTTTTTACTCCACTAATCATAAATCACTCACCCATTCTCTATATACTTCTTTAAAATTATTTGATATTTCGAATCTAGCATTATTATGCCAAAATTTAAAATCTATTATGTGAAATAAATCACCCTTAAACTGTTCTTTTTCTTCATTTGTTAAAATATGCTTTAGTGTTACTGTTAAAGGTCTTGGAATTAATTTTGAAAAATATTTTTGTTCAGTATTTTTAATATAGTCAGAAAATGTCTCAGCCCCATCTAGATTAAAATAATTGAAAGGAAGAGTATTCTCTAATTGTGGATTTAAATTATCTAATTCACTTTTAACATTTATTTTAACATACTTCGGAAATTCGGTATTGATATCAATACTTAGTTCAAATTTTTTATAGAATTCAAATAACAAGTTTTTTTCTTCAGAATCAGTTATTTTTGCTATATATACATCCAAAAATTTTAGGAAATTTTCAATTTTTTGTTCATTTAATTCTCTCTCTTCAAAATATCCAATAAAATCATTGTAGACTTCTGTCAATGTCCATTTTCTTTGTTCTTCCGGTTTTAGATATTTCTTAGAATAATCTTTAATCCAATCAAGAATATAAAATTTCCATTCAAGATTTATACCTCCAATTCTCTTTTCTAAAAATCTATGAAATCTATTTGAAAAAGTCACAGGATCACTGATTTCTTTATCAGGTTCCTCCTTAATATAGCGATTTATTGTAGAGTGCCTTAAAACATAGCTTATTAAATAATTCAATTCTCTTGAAAATTTCTTAAATTTATCTATATGAATATTTATTTTATTTATGCTTGTTTCCATCTGGATCTCGGTAAAAGATACTAAATCATCTATCTTTAATTCAATATCATCAAAGAAAGTATCAATATTTTCATTAATTAATAAATAAAATTCTTTAATTATCTCTTTTTCATTAAATATAAGATTTTTTTCAAGAAGAATTGAATGTGTTTCAATTTGGTTGAAAAGAGATTCTTTAAATTCACTTATTAATTTCTGTCCTAATATTTTTGCTGGTTTTTGTTCTAAGTTAAATTTTGCATATAAATTATTCATTAATTTTATAGTTAGAGATTTCAATCGACGATAAGAAAGATATTTTGGCAGTGATATTTTAACTAAATTAAGACTTTTAGTGATAATTTCTGAAAAATAACTAAAAATAGAACTCAATTCTATAATTCGTAAACTTTCTTTTTGAGTTATTGTTTGTTCGATAAATCTTTTTGCTATATTACATATATTTTCGAAATCTTCGTTTTCTAATTTTCCTTTACTCAAAATAAAATGAATGTATTTAGTCAATAATTCGTTTAAATCCCCCATTTCTCCTGTACTCAGAAAAGCTCTAGAATATTCCAAAAATTTATTTAAATATCCTTGTAAATTAATTATCAATTTATTTACATTAGAAATTAGCCATTCTGCTGTATGAGCATCACTATATTCATTTATTTTATTGTTAATATTATTAATAATAAAAATTATTATTTCATCTTGGGATTCATCTAAAGTGCCAGTGTTTGCTAAATTGATGAGATTAGTTCCTAAATTTAAAGTTTTATCTACGATAAAATTCGCACTTGGTTCTGATATTGAATACTTAAGATGTTCAATAGCTTGTTGCCCGCTAAATGGTGTTTTAATCTTTTGAAACTTAGGTTTTGAAAAAATAATCTCCATAGGTTTTTTATACCATAAAATCTCAACATTAGAGATGACTTTTGCATATGTATTCAACATATCCTTTTCTGTAGGGAGAGTTCTGCTTAAACCAATCAACTTTTTATTCCATTTGTCTTCAATTAGTTCTCCATAGAGTTTTTTACTAAATCTAGAAGCATATTTGTTATATATTAATTGCTTTTCCTCATTTTTTAATTCTGGTCGATCAGAAAATTCTTCTACCTCAAAAAATAATTTACTTATGTTATTAAGTGATTCTCTAGATTTATGAATGTCTAATACTCCTGTTTCTGGTTTTAAAGCAAGTAATAAACTTTCACAATCTTTAAATTTGCCTGGAATAAAAATCATTGATTGAGGGTATATGTTAATTCGAGCACTTTTTTCATCTATATTATATAGTTCAAACTCAATACTAAACAACTCTGCTCCCGTGTAATCCCGTAATATTGCATTATACATGGTTAAGTATTTAATCACTTCTTGGGCAAGTTCATTTACTCTTTTTCTTGTTAACCTTCCTGGACCAATTACATCTCCAGCAATAACATCATTAGGAGACGAATATCCGAATATTATTGAAAATTGGTAACTTATTGATTCGCGTGTTGTTATCATAATCTAGTTTCATTAACCATATGTAATTCCTAAATTAATAAATAATTGGTTTTAAATATTTAACCCAACTTTAAAAAAATTAAATGGCTGATTTAAATATTTTTAAGTTTATAAAGTATTAAAATTTACTTTTGAATTGTATATAAAGTCCTCGTATAAAAATATTATAGTAGGAATGAGATAATAGAAAAAAAAGCTATTTAACAACATAATTTTTTTAGATTATGCAAAACTTGAAGTCTGAGATATATTAAGAATAGAATTTACTGCAAATTTCAAATTTAAGTGAATTTATAAACCTTGATTATTAATTTCATATTATAAAGAAAGTTCATGTTTTAAAAATAAAAATATAATAAGAAAAAAATTATTATATTTATAATAATAAATATAAAAGCTAAAAGCACTTAAGGTGTAAGCTTATTCAATTCGGGTCTGATTTAGGAATCAATCAAGAGGATATCGAGAAGATAAGTCCTCAAATTACATTTATTACCTCTAACGCAGATATTGAAGCGATTGCGCTTGTAAGTTTTGAAGGATATCAAATTGCTTTCTCTGCTTTACCACAATATCATGTTGATGGGGATCAATTTTGCGGGCTTGCTAGCGCATTATTAATGACAGGTAGATCTACAATTCAAACTGTATTTCAAGAAGATCTAAGTGAAATAATAGTAAGAGCTGAAAATGGATATATTGTTATTACAAATGCGGGAAGGTTAGTAATTGTTTGTGCTGGGACTATAATTGATACACTAATGAAGACTGTAAAAGTTATGAGAATAGCGGCGAAAAACCTCTATAAAATTTTTGAAAGCCGTTAGATCTAATTATTCATTTTATTTCCTTTAAAATTCTTGTCTAAATTTAATTTTAAAGAAAAAATTTTGGTTTTTACCAAATAACATAAAGAATATATGACTGGAAATCTTGTAGGTTATGAATTGCCTACTGAAATAATTCAGAAAGCCTTAGCTTCTATTGAGATGCCCAAAATCGATGATACTCAATTTTAAATTAAATTTTACTTTTCTTTTTTTTCTAATAAACAATGCCAATCAACGAGAAAATCTTAAAATCAAAGAATCTTTTAAATAGTAAAACCTCTTGAGATTGGCTGTTATTGAACGTTCTTTCAATACTAATTTTGAGTATTTTATATTCTTATGGAATTATACTTCTTTATATAACCTATTTGGCGAGAAAGAAACGAGAAATGGGTGCATTTACCAATAATTTAGCTAATGCTATAATTCTAATAATTTCAATTACAATTAATGTAATTTTGATTACAGTTTTTAATCTTTCAGACGAAGAGTTCATAATTTTTCCTTTCAATGCTTTAATGATTGGATTTGTTATAGTTTTTTTTCCTTTGTTTTTTCTTTTTGTTAGACGTGAGAATATAAAGATAAAAAAACACATAGAGAACTCAAATAAGACTGAAATTCAATCGTTAAAAGAATTACCTCTTAAATATGATATTTATAGAAAATTAACTCATTTAGTGGCGCTAGGAGTAATTTTCTTCTATTTTACTCTTGGATTTTTAATCCAAAATGTATTTGTGGATCTAGTAGAATTTATTCCAGGATTCATTTCCAGAATATTTCAAATTGGAGGTGATATTATGATCTTTACTCAAAATTTAGTTGTATTTTTAGTTGGAATTTCATTAATTGGATTATTAACAGCGGATATTGTAAGAATATTAGCACCAAAGATATATCCTTTGAAGCAAGTCAATCAAATACTACGAGAAAAAGAATTACATTTAAGGTTAGGACCTCATATTTCTATGGGGATTGGATGTTTTTCAATCATTTTGCTATATGGTTTAATTCAACCGATAGGGCCTGTATTAATTTGTACTTCGATGGCAATGTCTATTTTTGGAGATACATCGTCTAATTTAGTCGGTAGGATGATAGGGCGTAGAAAAATTAGGAAAATAAACAAAACTTATGAGGGATTAGTTGCTGGCATTTTTGTCTCCTTTTTCTCTGGAATCTCAGTATTATGTCTACTAAGAAATTTTTATAGGTTCAATATTTTAGGATTGTTATTAATTCCTTTTATAGGAGCAATGATTATTGGTTTATTGGATTATATAGACTTAGAGATTGATGACAATCTATCTTTTAACTTCTGTTTGTCAACAATATTCTTTACTATTTCGGTTTCATTTTTTTGAATAAGTTGTATTTATATGACTATCATAACTTTTTTCAATCAAGATAATTTCTTTAATGAAGATGTTAGAAGAAAAATTAAAAATTGATAAAATATCCAAAGGATCCGTTATTGACCATATAGATGCGGGATATGCTTTAACTATTCTAAATCTTACAGGGATAGATGAATCTAAAAATTTAATAACAATTGGAGTTAACGTTTCGTCAAAAAAATATGCAACAAAAGATATAATAAAAATTGAAAATGTTTTTCTAAACAAAACTCAAATGCAGCAAATATCTATACTTTCTCCTAATGCTACTATTTCTTTAATTGAAAATTATAAAGTTATTGAAAAGAAAAAAGTGAAACTTCCACAGATAATTAAAAAATTAATTTTATGCATTAATCAGACATGCATTTCAAATTCGGATGAACCGATTGATACTGAATTTTTAGTATTAGAAGAAAAACCCTTGAAAATACAGTGTGTTTATTGTGGACGTATATATAAGTTAGAAGAAATAGTTTTTACCTCAAAAGAAAAGAAAGAGAAAAAAGTAATACAAAGAATTAATCTATAAAAAAAATTCTTATCTTTATGTAAAGAGCTCAAGAACGGATGAAAAACCGGGAATAAAATATAGAGTTGTGTGAATAAAAACCCCAACAATCATAAATAAAAAGAAATGAATTCCAATCCCAGGTAAGATTATATTTTTCCAATACCATTCTTCTTTATCATATTCATATCTAAAAATTATAAAACTAACAACAAAAGGAAATAGAAACCACCACGCTAGCATCCATAAGAGTAAAAACCAGCCGATAAATCCAAATATAAGTCTTCCTATCAAAGCACTAAGTGCTCCAGTCAGTGCGCGAATCCAATATAATTTTGTTTCCTTTTCTAAACGAATATCTAATGCTTTTGTTGGTTTTTTTTCAGTTTTAATTGATTTTTGTTGTAGTTCTTTCCTCTTCTCTTTTAATAGTCGTTGTCTCCTTTTTCTAATATCTACCTTCTTATGCTTTCCCATAATTATTATTATAAATATTATTTATTATAAAAATCATTATATATATTGACAAACTAAAAACTAAACGTAAAATGATAAAAGCTGTGAGAGAATTTTCGAATTTTGATGTGTTCGCAATTGTTAAAGAATTAGATTTGATCTTGAGTAATGGTACAATTTTAAACATATATGAGATAGAGGATTTATTGATTGTTAAAATCAACACCACTTCTGGAAAGAAAAATTTAATTGTTAAAAAAGATGCTCGAGTTAATTTAACTGAATATGATTATCCTATTCCTAAGTATCCCAGTCAATATATTAGTTCTTTAAGGAAATTTTTAAAAAATCGACGGATTTTAAAAATTTTCCAACACCAATTTGATAGAATTATCATATTTGAATTAAGTAACAAGGATGGCCAACCTTGGAAATTCGTCATAGAATTATTTAATAAAGGGAACTTCTTGTTGTTAGATGAAGAAAATATCATTAAAATAGCCAAAAAGTATAGGAAATTTAGAGATAGAGAAATTTTGGCTAAAAAAAAGTACTCCTTTCCCAAATCTCAAGGTAAGAATTTTTTAACGATAAATAAAGAAGAATTTAAAGATTTATTTAAAAACTCTGATGTAGAGATTGTTAGAGATCTTTCTAGAAAAATTCACATTTCTGGTCTTTATAGTGAGGAAATATGTCATAGAGGAAAAATTGATAAAAGTGAGAGTGGGAAAAACCTTATTGATGAGGACTATGAAATTTTATATGATTCTTTCAAATATTTAAGAAATCAATTATTATTTGGCCAAATAAATGCCCAGATTATCTTTGATCAACACGGGAAACAAATTTCAGTACTTCCATTTGAAATTGAAATTCTAAAAGAAAATGATAAAAAGCAGTTTGCTTCGTTTAATGAAGCTGTTGATGAGTTTTTTTCAAAGATTGATTCTGAGATTTTAAAAAGTCCAGAAGATCAAAAAATTGATGAGAAAATTAAAACTCATGAAAAAATATTAAAAAATCAAAATGAATATCTTATAGAGCTTAAGAGTAAAAAGGAAAAATATTATAGAATTGGAGAATTAATTTTTGGCAATTTAGGTTCATTAGAAAAATTGAAATCTGTAATTCTAGAGGCAAAATCAAAAGGTTATACTTGGGAGGAAATTAACAATAAACTAAAAATAGCAAAACTGGAAAATTTAAATGGAACGGAATTCTTCGAAAAAGCTATTCCGTCTACTAATCAAATGTTAATCAGGATTAACAATGGTGATGTTTATATTGATTTAAGGAAAAGCATAGGGGAAAATGCAAATATTATTTATTCTAAGGGGAAAAAAGCGGAAAAAAAAATTACTGGAACAATTGATGCTATTGCTAAAATCCAAAAAAAACTTAATAAACTAAAACTTGAGAAAGAATCAAAAGAAAATGAAGTCGACTTTCTTATAAAAAAGCCAAAGAAAAAATGGTATGAGAAATTCAGATGGTTTATTTCTTCCGATCAATATCTGATTATCGGAGGAAGAGACGCTACATCTAACGAAATCATTTTTAAAAAATATATTGATCCCCACGATTTAGTTTTTCATACAAATATCCCGGGTTCTCCATTAGCGGTAATCAAAAATCTTGAAAATAAGAAAATCCCTTTAAGTACTATCCAAGAGACCGCTGATTTTGTCGCAAGTTATTCACGTGCATGGAAAGAGACCTGGGGGATTGTAGATATCTTTTATATCCTCCCAGATCAAATTTCCAGAAGTCCTCCATCAGGTGAGTTTTTACCAAAGGGATCCTTTATAATTTCTGGTAAAAAAAATTTTATCAAGAATGCAAAAACAAAGTTAACAATTGGATTAAAAATTATTGAATTAGAAACAGACTCCAATAATAATCGTAGAATTTTTTACCCTAAAATTATTTCTGGTCCAGAGTCTGCAATAAAAAAGCAAACGGAAAATTTTATAACTATTGTTCCATCAAAATCTGGTGGTTTAACAAAAGGAAAATTAGCTAAAGAGATTAAATCAATGTTTATTAGAAATAGTGTTAAAGATTTAAGAATGTGGGTAAAATTGTTATCCATAGATGAAATAATCCTCTATTTACCAAGTGGAAGTTCAAAGATTGAGTGAAAAAATTAAGCTTTATCTAACCAACGTCTAATTTTAACTATATTTCTATAGTCATCAAATAATATACCATCAATTTTCA
>Ga0209977_10000228_pt1 | contig 22125 bp, 25 predicted proteins | sample SumtaG_2_FD_183113 | JGI IMG/M metagenome (GOLD analysis project Ga0209977, IMG submission 183113) | Deep subsurface microbial communities from Indian Ocean to uncover new lineages of life (NeLLi) - Sumatra_00607 metaG (SPAdes) (version 2) | ecosystem: Environmental > Aquatic > Marine > Oceanic...
TTGTGTGTGTTATAAATAAGTGTCCGTTCCGAGGAAAGTTCCTTAATGTTTTAAATACGAAGGAAGGTAATCAATGGAGGTGAATTCAACGATGCCGGACTCTTTCCCAAAAGGGAAGGTTCTTGCCAAGGGCAAGACCAAGGTTGTCTATGCTGTTGAGGGTGAACCTGGAAAAGTTGTCCTTCAGAGCATGGATGACATCACGGTCTTTGATGACCCTGATCTCACCAGACGGTTTGGGAGTAAGGCTGTGTGTGCGACGACGACTACCTCCCAGGTCTTTGAGCTTCTTGAGAACGCCGGGTTGCCTGTTGCTTACATTGAACAGGTTTCTAAAACAGAGTTTCTTGCCTGGAAGTGCGAGATGATTCTTCTGGAGGTGGTAATTCGCAGGATTGCTAAAGGGAGCTACCCCAAGCGCAACCCAGAAGTTAAAGACGGTACGCGCTTCAGTGATCCCATCTGTGAATTCTTCCTTAAGACAACTGGAGGAAAGCTTGTACTCCCCGATGGCCGGGTGGTAGTTGAAGGGTTGGATCCCAAGAAGGGTGAAGAAGATCCCTTCATTATCAATCCCGATGATGAAGTGTGGGATCTTTTCCACCCCAAGAAACCTCCCAGTGAGAAAGGGGCGAACCTGTTTCGCTCTCTTGGCGCTGCACTCGTTGTTCCGCACCAGCATTCCATGAAAGATATGGAGAAGGTTGCGAAGGGGACTTTCTCGGTCTTAGAGGAAGCCTGGGGTAATCTCAATTGCCAGCTTGTTGACATGAAGATTGAATTCGGCATCGACCCTGAGGGCAATCTCGTCATTGCCGATGTGGTTGATAATGATAATTGGCGACTCGGGGATCCTGATGGTAAAGAGATAAGTAAAGAGTTTTTCCGTCAGGGTGGAGAGCTTGGTGAAGTCGAGGAGAAGTACCAGCTCGTCGCCAAACTCGTTCAGAGACCGGAGTTCTCTAATTGATTTTAAGGGATAAAAGATTACTCTTCAAACAAAACCCGCCGCGGATTTGAATTACTGCGGCGGTTTTTTTTATTGTTGATTTTTGTAGGGAGGTGTGCTATAAAGAGGTGTCCAAGGAGGTTTCACCGCCCTTTAACGTTTTAGATAAAAGGAGGGCTGGAGAATGGCTCTAGAAGAGATGAAGGTAAAGAGAAAGAGAAAGAGAAAGAGCTACTTCCAGATGGGCAAGGAGCATGCTCTGGAGTTTTTGAGAAACAGGATTGAAAGTGGTTCCCTCGGCTCTCTTGGCCCAGGTTCCCTTGGAGAACTTCTTCTCGGATTCGGTGAATATTATAAGAAGATGTTCTCTGATTTGCCGGCAAAGGTCCGAGACCCTGTTCTAGCCGGTGGCCGTTTTCTCTTTGCGTACTTTCTACGGCTTTGGAAGGATAAGGGCAGTCCGGAAAAAGCTCTCGATGAGATCCTTCGGCAATCCTATCGCCAGATGGGCGAGGAGCATGCTCTGGAGTTTTTGAAAAGCGAGATTGAAAGTGACTCCCTCGGCCCTCTTGGCCCAGATTCCCTTGGAGAACTTCTCGCCGGATTCAGTGAATATTATAAGAAGATATTCTCTGATTTGCCGGCAGGGGCTCGAGAATCTATTCTAGCCGGTGGCCGTTTTCTCTTTGAGTACTTTCTACGGCTTTGGAAGGATAAGGGCAGTCCGGAAAAAGCTCTCGATGAGATCCTTCGGCAACCCAAGGATAGGGAGCTGGAAACCGATGCCAAACAGTAAACAACCTGACCTTCTACCTGATCTTCTATTAGAGATCTAACCCTTGCCTAGAAAAGGCAGGGGTTTTTACTTGCAAAAAATTTTGGGTATGTTATAAAGAGTTGTCAATTCACACGTGATAGAAGTTCTTTAAAAACGATTCTTTTTCCTTGGAAAGGAGTTTGTAATGCTCTTCCTTAGAAAGACCTTGGGGAAAGCCCTTGACCGGCTTTTTTCGCTGGCGATTTTTCTGAACTTGTCAAGAATTTTTTCTTGTCCCGATTCCCTGGAACACCTAAGAGTAGCTGTGCCTCTGGTGGCAAGGGGAGTTTACTACCATTACCGTAAGGGACAGGAGTCAGTTTATCTTGCTCTCAAAAGGCGATTAGCAGCTGGTCTTTGTGAGAGAGGAGTTGACCCTGATGGACTAATCGCGGTCTTGAGGAGTGAGCTCTCAGTACTTCCTACCTTGCCCTCCCCGTGGTTAAAGAGATTGTGGGCAGAGGAGGGTCGAAAGGGGCAGGAAGATACACTTCAGATTATCTGGGCCTACCTTGCCACAGATTGTCTTGATTTCTCGGATCCTAAAACGTTCAGGGCGATTCTCATCCGCCGGGCTAAGAGCTATGCTCGTGCCTACCATCTTTCTCTCCTCGCTGTTCCTTTCATGGTTACAGCTAAAGTCCCTTCTTAAAGGAGGGGCTTTTTCTTTTGCTGGACTTTATGATTTTAATGTGCTATAAAGAATTGTCACTTTTAAGGAATGAACTTTAACAAGGTGGTGAGAGATGAAGGTTTCTTTTGCTTCGCGGCTTTACCGTAACTACCGTGAGGGGTATGATGCAGTGCTTCAAGCCACGGGAAGATTTACTCGTAACGCTCGGAGTTCAGGGCTTGTTAGTTGCAAGAATATCGTTGATAGCAAAGGGCTTGTTAAGTTTCTGGAGGAAAGTGCCCGTAGCATTCTTTCAACTCTGAAAGATCGGAGAGACTCTGATCGCAAGCATCAGGAAGCTGGTTTCCAGAAGGCCCTTGCTGATCTTAGGCGCCTGCTTAAATCCGGTCCTCTTTTTGGTAAGAGGATTAGGAAGTGGATTCGTGATGAGGTTCATATTGAGCAGTTCCAAGCGGCGTTTTATAACTGGTACTCTAACCAGAAAATCAAACGTAAGCTTTGCTGCTCTGCTCGCAGATATGCCCTCCGCGAATGTGCTCCCTTTGGTTGTTTTTCTCCTCTTCTCTCGCGAATTTTCTCTTAAAAGCCCCGGACATTCAGGGGCTTTTTCTTGTGTTATAATAAACAATGAATTAATCTAAAATTAGTCATTAATCATTATTCATTATTTTCGATTTTCGGGGATTAGCCTAGTGGCTTAAGGCGCCTGCTTTGGGAGCAGGAGATCGTCGGTTCAAATCCGACATCCCCGACCATCCTCCCAAATTTCATCATTAGTATTTATCAAGAGTAAATAAATCCTGAGGTTTAGGTGGGTTTTAGAAAGCATTGATTAATTTTGATGATGAAACTTGGGAGGAACCAGTTTTTGGAAGTGATTTTGATACGAGGGGAACTGTCTAGAAGCTAGAAGATTTTTATCGGGTGCAAATGAGTATTGGAAAGTATTATGGTCCTCGAGGGCGATATCTTGAGGAACACAAAAATTATTTTTCAAAGAAGCAACTTAAGAAAGACGTTGATTTTCTTGTTGATACCTTGAAACTCAAAAAAAAGGATAAAATTCTTGATTTAGCTTGTGGTCAGGGTCGGCATTTGATTGAGTTGAAAAAGCGCGGCTATGATGTTGAGGGCTTGGATTTTTCTGCTTATCTTTTAAGAATTGCAAAGAAGCAGGCCCAGAAGGAGGGATTAAAAATTAATTTCTCTAGGCGGGATGTTCATAATTTTCGGCTTAATCGAAAGTATGATAAAATCTTTTTGTTTTTCTCGGAGTTTGGATTGTTTGATTCGGACAAAGTCTTAAGGAATGTTTCTCGGCATTTGAAGCGAGGGGGATTATTTCTTTTGGACTGCGATAATCTTTTTCGTTTAATAGATTATTTAAAGAAACATCCGCGGTCTAAATATGTTTTTGATTTTGCGAGGATGGAATTAAGAGAGAAGAGCAAGAAAGGCCCAAGAGTAAGATATTATACTTTTCCGGAACTAGAAAAATTGTTTATTGAAGAGGGCTTTAAGATCAGGGCGGTTTATGGTGGTTATCAAAAGGAGGAGTTGAATGCTAAGAGTAAGCGGATGATTGTGGTTGCGAAGAAGGGCTAGGGTTTTCTTAACCGTGCGAGGGGGAGAGCAGTGTGTTTCTGTGTTAGTTGGAATTTAAATTTTTGTTCAAGGGGACTTAATTATTATTAATAAATAATCAATGCAAAAGCATTTTTTCCGCACAATTTTAGTTTCTGCTTTGGGCCTCGCTTTTCCGGCTTTTTCTTTGGCGAATGGAGGAGGGATGGATGGAGGAGGGATGATGGGTAGCTGTATGATGGGTTTTGGGATGATTACTGGGGGGTGGTTTGGTTTTGGGATTTGGGGTTGGTCTATGATGGTTTTGCTTTGGATTTTGGTGATTTTGGGTGTTGTTTTTTTGGTGAAGTGGGCTTTGGAGCAGGGGAAGAAGGGATAAGGGAGGTAAAGTCGGGTTAAGATAACAAAAACAGCCCGTTGAAAAGGCTGTTTTTTGTGTGGTATAATGACGATGTAATAATGAAATTATGCGTAATCCTAGTCCGAGGCATCAAAAGTTAGTGTCAAAGATGATTCAATATTTCAGAGGAAAGCTTGGTTATACTATTTTGAATGCTTCTTATGAAGGATATGATGAACCGGAGGCACATGGAAGACACGAACCTGACATTGTAGCTAGGGATTCTGATGAAATCTTGCATTTGGCTGAGGCTAAGTTGGGAGAGGATTTGTCTTCCTCTACTACGGAGGAACAGTTTCTTGATTTTTCTAATCGAGTTATGCCGGAGACTGATATCCCAATCCCGTTTCATATTATTGTTTACGCAGGGGATAAACAAAACCTAATCGATAAGTTGCGGCAGCTTGGGCTGGAACAAAAAATTGATGACAGAATTAAAATTTTGACATTATAGGAGTGTGGAGTTACAGGCAGAAATGGCAAGACAGCCTTTCTAGGGCTGTTTTTTGTGTGGTATAATAAACCTACATTATGACTAAAACTCAAGCTAAACAACAGATTAAGAAACTGGTTGAAAAGTACGAGAAATTAGAAAAGGAAGGAAAGGTCAAGAAATACAACGAGGCTCAGACTCGGAATGAGTTTATTGAGCCGCTTTTTGAGGCCCTGGGTTGGGATATGCGAAATCAGGATCATGAGGATGAAGTGACTACGGAAGAAAATATTTCTGGTGATCGGGTTGATCTTGCTTTCCGTTTGAACAATATCCCGGTGATGTTTTTGGAGGCCAAGGCAATGAAGGTTGATTTGGATGAGTGGAAGTGGGCCGAGCAGGCGATTAATTATAGTTGGAACAAAGGGGTGGATTGGGCTGTTTTGACGGACTTTGAGGGAATCAAGGTTTTTAATGCCACTTTGCCACCGGAAGGCCCTGGTGAGAATCGCTTTTTAACTTTGTCTTATCGGGATTACTTAAAGGATTTTGAGAAGCTTTGGTGGCTTTCCAAAGAGTCAATGGAAAAGGGTGTTTTGGAAGAGGAGGCCAGGAAAACAGGGCTTTTGAAAGAGAAGCGTTCGGTAGATGAGGTTTTGTTTGAAGATTTAATGGACTGGCGTCAGAAGCTTTCTAATAATTTTGCGGCTTATAATCAGAAAGTTGATCAGGATTTATTGGACGAGGGAGTCCAGAGATTGTTGGACCGTTTAATTTTTGTTCGCACAGCTGAAGATCGCAAGATTGAAGAAAAAGTTTTAATTGTAAAATTGAGGGAGTGGGAGAAAAAGGGTCGCAAGGGAGATTTGATGAAAGTTTTAAATCAAGTTTTTGAGGATTTCAGAAAGACTTATGATTCAAAGTTGTTTGAGGAACATCCTTTTGAAAAATGGGAAATTGAATCAACTATTCTGGGGAAAGTGATTAAGGGGCTTTATGAAAGTAAAGAGGGTTATACTTATGACTTCTCAGCAATTTCAGCCGATGTCTTGGGCGGGATTTATGAGCAGTATCTGGGGCATATCTTAGAGAAGGCTAAAAAAAGTGCCAAGGTTACCGAAAAACACAAAAAACGCAAAAGCCAAGGGATTTATTACACGCCCAAGTTTATTGTCGATTATATTGTGGAGAATACTTTGGGAAAGAAGTTAAAGGAAATTAAAAAGCACTCCAAAAACTGCCTGCGGGATGTAAAGAAGCTGAAAGTTCTCGACCCCGCTTGCGGCTCCGGGAGTTTTTTAATTAGAGCCTTTGAGGTCTTGGACGAGTTTTATGAAAAGGAATGTGGGGTGACAGGGAATCCAATGGCAAGGCGGATGGAGATTTTGACAACTAATATTTACGGCGTTGACCTGGATCCCCAAGCCGTTGAAATCGCGCGCTTGAATTTGTTATTAAGGGCTTTGAAAAGTAAGGGAAGTTTGCCGAGTTTGGAGGGGAATATTAAGTGTGGGAATTCATTGGTCTCCGAAGGGGATCCGGAGTTGAAGCCGTTTGTTTGGGAGGAGGAGTTTCCTGATGTGTTTAAGGATGGAGGGTTTGATGTTGTTATTGGTAATCCGCCGTATGTTAGTTTTGGTCTCAGAGGGTCCAAGAGATATAGTAATGAGTTGGGAAAATATTTAAGAGAGAATTATCCTAATTCTGCAGAGTACAAGTTGAGTACTTATGCGATCTTTATGGATCGAGCTATTCAGGAATTGGGAGAAGGGGGTTATTTTAGTTTTGTTGTGCCAGATAGTTTTCTTTTGGGGAGGTATTTTTCCAAGCTCAGAAAATTTATTTTAGATACTTGTGCAATTATTGAAGTCACGATGTTTGTAAAGGATTTTTGGGGAGGTGGAGTAGTGGGGAGGCCTACTATTATCACCCTCAAAAGATTATCGGATAAGAAATTGAGGGGTTCCAATAAACTGACGGCTAAATTGGCTAGTAACATATCTGAATTTAGTAATGATGAATACCAATCTGCTGTCTATGGGCAAGAGTACTTCGATAGAATTCCTTACAATAGGTTCAGACTTTTCTTTGATGAGAGCTCGGAAAAGTTGGTAAAGAAAATAGAAAACGATGCAATTAGTCTGGGGCGAGTGTTGAGTCTATCAAGTGGCCTAATAGGAAAGGGAGGAAAGGAACGGATAGTTAGTAAGAGAAAAAAAGGTAATAAGTGGTTGCCAGGATTAATTTCAGGGGCTGAGATTGATAGGTATTTTCTAAATTATGCAGGTAATTTTATACTGTATGATGAGAAACTGTTGCATAGTGGGTTTAAAGATGCAGATTATTTTAAGACTAAGATACTTATTAGACAAACTGCTGACAGTATTATAGCAACTATAGATAGTAATAATTTTCTTTGCCTTAACAACCTGCATGTCGGAAACGCTATTTCTGATGATCTAGATATAAGGTGCATACTTGCTCTTATAAACTCGAAGTTGCTCAATCGCTACTACCGCTTGGTTAGTTTGGAAACTGGTAGGACAATGGCCCAAACTGACATAGAAACTCTGGAGCAGTTACCCATTAAGAAGATTAATGAATCGAAGCAGAGGGGGATAATTAATCTTGTGGATAGAATCCTTGATCTTAATAAAAAACTCCTCAAGGCAGAGGAGGGTTCGGAGGAGTGGAAGGGGCTTAAGAAGGAGATTGAGAGGGTGGATGGGGAGATTGATGGGGAGGTTTATAAGTTGTATGGGTTGAGTGAGGGGGAGATTAAAATAGTAGAAGGAGGAAAGCAAAAGTGAGTAGCAAAATGAAGATGGATAAAACCTTATCAGCAATTATTAAGCAACTCTGGAATCTTCTTTATAAGATTTATGTTGATAATCGTGGTACTGTTGCCCTGGTTATTCTTGTAGTTGTTGCGTTGATTTTTATGATTGTTAGATGGATTAATTTAGAGTTGGTTTATACACTTCTTGTTGGTTTGTTATTCCTTATGTTATCGCTGTGCTTATATGTTAGGGGGAAGCGTGTTCTAGATTCTCTATTTTCTTTTAGTTTGGGAGTTTTTGCTGCTTTTGCTGTTAATTGGAATACTTCTAGTTTTTTTATATTCCTAGTATTGTTTTTTATTCTTGTCCCATTCCTTTTTTTGATTTCATCCATAAAAGTTGCTTCATCTGTTGAGGATATTTTAACCAAGGCCTCAAGTTTTTATATTCATGATAAGATTAGCAAGAATAAAAAAGAACTGCAGGAGGTTAGGGAGGAAGTTATTAAGAGAAAGAGGGTCGGGCTTTTATCGCATATTGATATGTTAAATGCTTTATTATTTTTTGCATTTAGAAAAGTTCCCAAGAGTTACATGATTGTTTTAATTAAGGAATTAGATTTAATTTACTCAGTTACTTCTCTTGATCAAAGAATTATAATGGAGACATTATCTAAGGTTTATTATATTTCCGGTAAAAATTTAAAAGAGCTTAATTTAAACATCAAGGTGCTGAAAGGTTTTATAATTGAAAGTGAAAGTGAGCCATCTTATTTACTCGAAGTTTTGAATAATAATATACATTTTGCAATAGAGAAGCGAATTGATTTTGAGGAACTTTGCAAGCAGATTTCTAGCTTTCTACATTTGGGTTATGGTAAGAAACGCATTAATACAGAGCTGATTAATCTAACAGCTATAGTTAATAATTAGTATTCTGTTGTGGTCTTTATGTAAAAAACTATTGAGTAATTAATGTGAGGGCTGAAGAGAATTCGGATGAGTGAAAGCGGTTGAGAAAAAAATTGAATTAGTTAAAGAACAATGGTCGATTTTTATGAAAAAAATAATCAAAGAAGAAGATTTGTCCGTAAAGAAGCTTCAGAGTTTTTGGGGGATATATGGGATAAGCTTAGTAAAGATGGGAAGGAAAAGGTTGTTGATATGGGAGTGGCTTTACTGAGAAGGGGAATAAATGAGGTGGAGGGGGTTTTAAAGGGTATTAGAGAACGTATTGATAATTTTTCGTTTTTGATAATTGGTGTTTTACTTGGTGTTCTGGGTGGTTTAGTGGCAAATGTGATTCATAGTTTTTTTACTCAATACAAAGTTGTTTATTACATTTTGGTTTTTGTCTTATTCTTTGGAGTTTGTATAGCAATAGTGATGTTTGTTAGGCGCAAAAACGAGATGGACATCAAACGTAATAGAGCATTGAAACTTTTAAGCGAGAAGGCAGAGGAAGTTTTAGAGAAGAAGAAAGAGAGATGATGCTTACTCCATTGGGGTTTAGGAGAATTCGGAGGAGTGGAAGGGGCTTAAAAAGGAGATTGAGGGGGTGGATGGGGAGATTGATGGGGAGGTTTATAAGCTTTATGGACTAAATGATGAAGAGATTAAAACAATTGAACAATAAAGAGACAGGCGATAAGAAGGTAAAGGTGGTCCAAAATGGAAAACAAAATCTTGGATCGAAACTTCAATCTATCCAGAAATCGCTGGAAGTATTTAATGACAACTATTCCTCAGTTATCACACAAACTATTAGTGGGGCATCTTTTATTGGGGAGTCCCTACAAAAAATAGCAAAATTTGCGGAATCAACCAGTGGTTTTACTCGATCTCTTAAATCTTTCATGGAACAATATCAATCTTTAACAAAGACTATTGTAAATTCCCTAAAGCCACAGATTGATATTTGGCAAAAGTGGGCTGAGGAAAACAAAAGAGTTTTTGATAGTTTTTCAGAATACTGGAAAAAATTTGAAGAAAGATATAATGTTGCTGAGGTTAAAACAGTTAAGATATTGGGAAAGTACAAATGGTTCATTACACCAAGTTTTCCTATGACTTCTGTTTTTGAAATTGTAAAAATAGATGGTGAAAAGGGAAGGCAAGACAAGGTGATAAATAATTTATTCATAGAATATTTTAGAAGGGATAATTGGAAGAATTTAGAAGAAATGGTAAAGGAGTGGAAAAATAAGCCATTGTTTAAAAAAAGATATAAAATTCTTAGTGATTGCGTAGCAATGTTAAAAATTAGAACTAAGAGATTAAATGAAGTGAATGTTATATTACCCAGCTTGATTGTACAAATCGACGGGATTTTGTCTGATTATTTAGAATTAAAAAAAGTTAGTTGGGATCGTAATTATGAAGATTGTTGGGTTGAACATAGGAAAAGCAAAGTTAAGAAGGTTGGAAGAAAAACTAAATTTAGAAATCTCAACCCAAAAGTTTTGACGACGAAACTTAATGACCTTGCGAGTGATATATTTTTAAATATTCTTTTCCAGAAGGCACAAAAAGGGAAACCATTGGAAACTCCTTTTAATTTTAATAGACACAAAATTATTCATGGTGAAAACGTAAGATATGGAAGAAAGGATTATTTGGTTCGTGCGTTTATGATTTTGGATTTTCTTTCTTATTTAAAGTGATCTTTGTAGATAATTTAATTAATAAGTAGCAATATGGGTTTAAAAGATATTGTAACCGCAATTTTCTTTTCAGTTATTTTTGTATTTGTATTTATTGTTGCAACCTATATTTCGGGAAAAATTTTTGTTGCACACTCTATACCGTATATCGAAAATGGTCTGGCTGCTTTTATGGGTGCCTTTTTCGCCTTTTTGTTTCTTAGAGTTTCCGATTGGCTGACTAAACTTTATGATAGACAGGTAAAGGGTTATAATGGCTTGGTTAAGTTGGATCAGGCGCTTAATAGAAATCTTGCTCTTATTGCGCATGAATTATTTGTTATGAAAAGTCATGAAGGTGCACTTAAAGAAACAAAAGAAGAAGATAAAATTTCTTCAAGTCCTCAAAAATTTGATTTGTTCCCAATTCATGATGAAATTTTATTAGAATTAACAGATATTAAATTGATTAACGAGTTATTTCGCTATAATGATGATTTGAGAAAGGTAAATTATGATATGTCTGCGGCAAATGACTCGCTTAATAATTTAATACAATATTCTAGAGATCGTGGAGATGTCGCTACTTATCTTTACAATGTAGAAAAAATTAAATCACAATCCTTTCCTATATATAAAAAATTTCTTAATAACAAAATTAAGGAAGAGACGTTTAATCTTCTTGCGAAAACTAGGGTACTTAGCAAAAGAAAAAGACCTCTTTTTACAAAAATTATGTTTTGGATTATAAGAATTGATTACTCAGAAAAACTGTTAGAAAAAATTAAAGATGAGAAAAAGACAGTTTTAGAAGAATACAAGCTAATTCAAAAAGAAAGTCTTAAAGAAATAAAAAAGATAATTAATAAAAAGGATTAAAAAAGATTTGGATTTTTATTTTTAGGAATTTATTTTTTATGAACTACTACCTCATCCGAGTTGGGAAAGGCTCAAAATATATTGAACAAGCAAAACCTAATAACAAATAATTTAAAATAATTAAACATGAAAAAATTATTGTCACAAATCAAAGAAAGTACTGTATTCCTTGGTTTTATGCAAAATAACCACCCAGTTTTTACTGGTACGGGTTTTTTAATTCAAATTGATGAAATTTTTTATATTGTCACAGCGAAACATGTTGTTGTAAAAAACTTCAAGGATATGTTTATTTTTTTAAATGCAAAAAACTTTGGTGTTAATATAAAGCCAATTTTATCGATATTAAATGATGGTTTTTCGTGGAAAAAACACAAGGACAATACTGTTGACATTGCTGTCCTTCCTTTTCCGGCAGAGCCGAATGACAGAACAAAATTTGTGCCTAATAATTTATTTATACAAAAAACTTCTGAAATTCAAGAATTGGTAAACCTCTTCTTTTTGTCTTATCAGCCAGGAATTAACGAAATCCAAAAAGATAATGCCATTGAGCCGATAATTAGAAAGGGGGTTATTTCAAGGATTAATCCTGACGGAACTTTTTTTATGGATGGTTTTGCTTTTCCTGGAAACAGTGGTAGCCCAGTTTTTTTGCTACCCACTCCAATCAAAGTTATTGAAGGTAAAATTCAAATAGGTGGTCCGTTAGAAATTAAACTTGCTGGTATTATTGGCGCACATGTTCCGTATAGAGATGAAGCTATTAGTAAACAAACCGGAGAAGTGAGGGCAATTTTTACTGAAAATACAGGTCTTGCCTTGGTTCATTCGACGGCATTGTTGCAGGAAATTATAGAAAGCGAAGATTTCCAAGAGCAACATGAGCGTCTTAAAAATTCAAGAAGAGAGCAATTAATAGCTGGTCAAGTCGAGCACAAGGGGTAGGTTTTGTTGTAGTTAGTTGTAATGAGGTTTCTTATTTAAAAATTATTTAATCAAATAGCCAAAATGACTCAAGCGGAATTAGAAAAAGAAATTATTCGTAAGATATTTTTTAGGGTTGTTTTGGGTGATGTTCTTAGGGCTTATTGTGGTAGCTCTCGAATGGGAGCTTATATTTTAGGATTTTGTTTGCTTGATTATTTAGCTTCTTTCAAGTATCACAAAGATAGTAATAAAGATAGTAATAGAAAAAACTATAAGGGATTTGTCCGGAATAATTATTTAGAATCTCTTGGATACCCTAAAATTCAAAAAATCAGAAACAAAGAACGCTTTTTTTATAAAACTCGTTGCCATTTAGTCCATCAGTATGCTTGGGATGAAGAACAAAAACCCAAAATTGATAATACAATTGGCGTTAGTAATATGGACCAAAAAGATAAAGATAAACATAAACATCTAGATTTATCTATAAATGACAATAATCAAATTATTGTTCATTATAATCTAGAATATTTCATCGCCGATTTGGTATGTGTGACTTGGAATTTTTTTGAAAAAATGGACGAAGGCAATAAAGAGAATTTAATTGAAAAAATGGAATCCGATAAATATAGATGGTATTTTTTATATGATAAGGAAAAGGAAAAAGTTGAAAATAAAAAGTATAGTAAACTATTTGAAAATGAAGATCTAAATAATGTTTATAAACTTTTTGATAATAATTCCCCGGGATTTATCAATAAAAGCTGTGAAGAATATGATAAAATTTATGAATCTATTGAGAAAATTCATAATAGAAAATAAAATCTATTTAAAACCTAACCTCCCAAGGGAGCCCTAAATGTCCAAGCTCACTAAAATCCTTATCTCAACCGGCCTTATTCTTGGCCTTTTGATAATCCTCCTCATAAACCTCCGTCTCACTTCATCCGAGGACACCTGGATCAAACAAGACGGCCAGTGGGTTAAGCATGGTAATCCTGCGGGGCCGCCGCCGGAATAAGTTAAATGATAGTCTTATTGACACCGGCCGGGATATTTTGGTTTATGGACTTTTTGCCCTTCCTTTGTTACTATTAAGCTGGTTTGCAATTTGGAAACTAAGGAAAATCTATTAGAAATTACTTATATTCTTAATTCAAATCATGATACTCAAGTTTAAAACTTTGAGTCGTTTTCTTGTCAGTCTTACTTTAGCTTTAATTCTAATTGCGGGAGGAGTTTTCTATTTTGCCACTCCTGCGAGCGCAGCTGCTGAGATGCATGTTAAAATTGAGGGCTCCTCTGATGATGGAAACACCTGGAAAAATTATGGCGGAACGGAAGGCGGTGACGGCTATTTGTTTGATGAAAATCCAGGAGATACGATGCAGTTCAGGATTAAAGTCTGGAACACCGGTGACAATGGGGCAATAGATGTCGAGGGGTTACTTTATATTAATAATACTGGTTTCATTGAAAGCTGGACAATTGAAGACACTGATCTTGATAATAATAGCACTCACTACTTGGGGATTGGTAGCGGGGGAGTAGCAGCGGGAATGTTGGACAGCGTTGCGTCAGGAACAACTGAAGGAACTGCGGAGGCGATGTTGGCGACAATTACTTTGGCGGATAGTTTTCCTATTGGAACGAGCACTGCAATTGTTGAAGTCAGAATGACTTACTATGATGATGTGGTTCAAGAAGCAGGGATAGCGGGTGCGACTGACTTGCGCTCCAACTTCCGGATTGCGGTTGCTGTTGCTGAAAGTAGTGAAGATGAACTGATTTCCACCGGAATTGAGTTAAACAGCTGGATTTATGCTTTCCTGGCAATTCCGGCTTTGCTTTTAGCTTTTGTGGCAAAAACTAGTTAGATGATTAAGGGGGAAATAAAAAGTCAAAGCAGTAAAAAATCACAATTGTTTTAATTGTGATTTTAATTTTAAATAAAAGAGCGTGCCTAGGTTTACTAAAATTATCATTGCAATCCTCGTAATTGCAGCCCTTGCTTTGGGGGCTACCAGTTATGCTTTAGTGAAACATTTTACTAGAGAGGAACCAGAAGCCAGTGAGGCAAATGAGCAGGAAGGGGAAAAATCCAAGCAACAAAAGGAGGAGAAGCCGGCCTATACTTTGGTTGCTTATGAGGGTCAAGTTTTTGGAGCGAAGATTCCTAAAGGTTGGGAAGTGACTGATAATGAAAGTGGAATTGATATTATGGACCCCCAAGATAATAATACCGGCTCTTCGGGAGCAATTGCCGTTGGTTGGTTTGGCGAGGCCACGCCCGATAGTTTCATTGCCTTTATGTTGGAGACAATTGGGGCAAAAGATGTAAGGTACACAAATGTTTCCAAGCAAGAAATAATCAAAGATCCTACAAGTAATCTTGCCTGGGTGATGCGGACCAAGACCTTCACTTTTACAAAAAGCGGTAAGAAATTAAAAGCCAAAGCCAGCGCAGGAGTCTTAAACGGCTACGGGCAGTTTATGGGTTTGATTACGGCTTTTCAGACAACTGAAGACAAATGGGGAAAGTGGGCCCCGACTTTGGAACGAATTGCCCAGACAATTACAATTATTAATCCCAGTAAAGCGGGAGGAATTGATAAAGTGCGCTTACCGACTGCAGCGGACTTAGCAAACGACTCCTCTCCCTTAATGGAATCTTGGGAATATCGCAACGAGGTTACGGACCGCACTTCGCATGAATTTTCGGATGCAATTATGGGGCAGGAATCAGACTTATACTCACCCTCTTCCGGACAGAGCTACACCTTGCCTTTAAATGATTATGATCCAACCGCCGGGGGCTATCGTAATCCTGATAAACCAACTGAGATTTTAGTAGATCCCTACGAGCGCTGATTAAGATTTTTCAATATAATGGAAACATTTAGTCCTAACTCAGAGGAGTCAGAGATCTCTGAGCGGGGAGAAAAATTAGAGGGGAATGATCTTCAGGAAGAACGGGCTAGCGAAGTTAACCTTGAATTGGACAAGGAGATAGTGGAATCAATTGAAGATTCTTCTCTTGACATTCAAGAGAAAGTAGAGTTGATTTTGGTTATGGCGAAACTGAAGCCAGCAACTGAGATTGTTGCCTATTCTGAGGAATGGCAAAGGGGCGAAAGTGAAAAGGAAATCGACCCTCAGGATGTGGAAGGAACTGAAGGCCTGATCAAAGAAACAGGTCTTATGTACGAGATAATGCCACCTGAGGTTGTAGATAGCGGTGCCGAGGGAGTCAAGGAGGGTGAAGAATTTGGGAAGAGAATGGAACTCAAGTTTCTGGTTGCAGGAACTGGTGAAGGTCTCGATCTAATCAAGAAAGCATATGCAACTAATGATGAGGAATTGTTTGGTAAGGCCTATGGTTTTCCCCAGTCATCAATTGAGGCTTATAGTGGGAAGAGGGAACTAATAAGTCAAAATGAACTTTTGGATAAGGGAGTGGATGAAGAAGCAGTTGTTTTTGCGAGGTTTGAACTCTCGAGGGATAATTGGGAAGAGGAAATCAAGAAGGCTGAGGCATGGGCAAGAGCAGTTAAAGAGATTAGTCCGAAGGTTTACCGCGATTTTGTGGAGGTGATGAGTGATGCGATTAGAAGAAGGGGCTTGCACTCGGAGCGTTGAGTTATTCGAATAATTACTACTTCTTAGGGTAAAAGCCATGCACGACTTCGCTAAAATTACAATTGCAATCTTTGTGATTGCAGCTTTAGCTCTAGGGGGCTATTTTATTTATGAAGAGTTTTTCAAGTCTAAAGTAGAGGAAGCTTTGAAAACAGAAACTACAGAAGCGGTTACAATTCCTAATGAAATTCTAGATAGCAAATACGGTTTTCTTTCCGGTCATCCTGAGAGTGAAAAGACGATCAGAGAGTATGGCGGGCGCTGGGCACGGCCGCATGTTGGTCCCTTCCTTTGGGAGAGAATGCAGGAGGGTGCGACCGCGGAAATTGGTTTTGAAACCACTGACCAGTTAGTAGAAGATTATCAAGAACAAGGACTCGCAATTCTGGTAACTCTCTGGCCCTTTGCGGACTGGGATCAGAAAAATAAAACTAACCCCGAGCAATATAAAGTAGACGACAGTGATGATTTTCTTCAAGGGGTCAGTGAGAAAAGAGAGAAAGAGTATTTGCCTTGGTATCGCGGCAGTCCCCATGACTGGGAGGCCTACCAACGGTGGATTAAGACAGTTGTAGAACGCTATGATGGTGATGGGATTGATGACATGCCGGGCCTTACAATTCCAATTAAATACTGGGAGGTAATGAACGAGCCGGATTTATTTGACCCTCAAGACCCTAATGACGAAGATTCTACCTTATCTTTTTATAAAGAAGGACCAGAGGAATATGCGACACTTTTGATTAAAACAAATCAGGCAATCAAAGAGGCGGATCCAAAAGCAAAGGTTTTGATTGCAGGAGCGGCTGGGGGAAGTGATCAGTTTTTCACTTTCTATCGCGATGTCTTTAAAAACAAAAGCGCCATTCAGGCGTTCGATATTGGGAATGTTCACTGCATTTCCAACGACAACTTTGATTCTTTAAATGTAGAACCCTACAAAAAATTACTTCAAGAGTTTAAGATCAACAAACCAATCTGGGTTACGGAAGCCGAAACAGCAATTTCGGATGATGCAGATATAAATGCCAGTCAGTTATACAACAGTGTCAAGAAAGCACTTTCTTTGGGAGCAAAGAGAATTTTCTTCACCCGTTATGAGTTTGAAGTGTATGAAGAGCCTGGGAGCAAAGGCCTCAAGATGCCTGAGGAACTCTCAGAGGGAGTAAAAGTGATAATTGATGGCAGTAACGCCAAAACGGCTTATCAGAAGATTACTAAGTTGAAATAGTTGCGAAAAAGCTTAGTTTGCAATATAATCAAAGGGGTAGCTCTTCAGCTATCCTAGTTTCGGTTAACTTTAAGCGGGTATAGTATAATGGCTATTATGTCAGCTTTCCAAGCTGAAAATACGGGTTCGATTCCCGTTACCCGCTCCATCCGTTTCGCTTCGCGAAACGAAAGTAAAAAGGTAAAAGTAAAAAGGTAAAATTGGAGAGATAATGCGACTGACCACTGAGTTCAAAAAAATAATTTCTGAACTAAAGAAACAAATTGAAGTTTTCTTTGAATTTCCGGAGAACCGGGCGCTCTTTTGGATTTCAGTTTTAGTTTTGTTTTTCTTTGTTAGTTTAAACTGGATGGCTTGGGGTGGGGCATTATTCAATTCAGGCAAAGATGAACCAATCCCGGCTTTGGAAGAAAACAAAGTTTTTGCTGAAGATGAGAATCGAGGTTTTGCTTTTATTCCTGGTCACTTACCGGAAGTTTTGGGTGATCGGGTAGTTGACTTGGAAGAAGAAAAAGTTGTTGAGGATAAAACGAGTACTCAATCGCTTCCTGAAGTTACCGACTCTGCGGATTTTAGCGATGCTGAGGTCGGCCCTGCGGTCTGGGTCAGTAATTATGATTATAAGAACCAAAGTGATTTAAAAAAAGTCTTTGCAAATGCAAAGAAAGCAGGGTTTAAGACAGTTTTCTTCCAGGTACGCGACAAAGCGGACGCTTATTACCGCTCGTTATATGAGCCTTGGGCTCAGGAGCTTTCCGGAAAACTGGGCCGGAATCCAGGCTGGGACCCTTTGGCAGTAGCAGTCAAAGAATCCAAAAAACACAAACTTAAACTTCATGCTTGGATAAATGTTTATACAATTTGGAAGGGTGAAAAACCTCCAAGTTTAAAAAGTCATCTCTATTACAAGCATAAAGATTGGCTGGCGTATGAAAAAGACAAAGGCCGAATGAAATTGAACCCGGGTTATCTTTATATCAGTCCCGGCAACCCCAGTGCGGCAAATTATCTCTACAAAGTAATGATGGATATTGCCTCGCGCTATGATGTGGACGGTTTACATCTTGATAAGTTTCATTATCCCACTGTCTACCATTCTTATGACCCGGTTTCTCTAGATCGTTTTAGAAGGCAGTACCAGTTAAGCTGGGATAAGTGGCGGATTGCTCAGCTGGATCGATTTTTAGTAAAAGTGCAGAATGGTCTTGGGCAGCGGGGATTAAAAACCAAGGTCTCCGCTTTGGTTTATGGTCGCTATGAAGAGGGAAAAAGAGATTTCGGCCAGGATTCTGTAGCCTGGGTTAAAGAAAAGAAAACCGATTTCATTTGCCCTTTAATCCCTTATAGTTCCAAAGACTATCCACGGTTTGATTTACAGGTTGAAGAATTTAAAGCGCGGGTAGATAATAAAAAACTTTGTATTGGGATTGCCGCTTATAAGTTTGCTTCTGACTTTGAAGAATTAAGTGCCCAAGTAAAAATAATTAAGAAACACAATTTAAAAAACTTTTCCTTTTATGCCTATCGTCATATTAAATCGCGCTTGGATGGGATTCAAGGATTAATTAATAGTTTTTAAATTTATCCGCCGCTTGCCTGCATACCTACCGGTATGTAAACCGGCAGGCAGGAAGCTTCCGTAGGCGGATAAAAAGGAGTTTAAAATGTCTAAAGTTTTTGGGATCATTCTCGTAATTATTCTTTTAGCAGCAATCGGGGGAGGAGTATATGTCTATTGGATTCACTCTCAAAAGATTGCTGATCAGGAGAAAGAGATTGAGGATTTAAAGAAGGGGATTGAGGAGTTAAAAACAACGGAAACCCAAACGACTTCTGGAACTAATTTAGAGTTTACTGAAACTTACAAGAATAAAGATTTTGGCTATGGAGTGCGGTATCCTGAAGCCTGGAATACTCTGGAAACTCCTCCAGAAACTGACGATCCCAACCGTACTGATGTGGTGAAATTTGAAGACGCGAATAATAAAACTGTTGTAACAATTATTGCTCAATCAAAAGATCTTGAAGGGATGTTAAAGGAGACATTTGAAATTCAGAAAACTACAAGCGTGACAATTGCCCAGAAACAAGGTGAGAAACTAGAAGTATTGGAGAACAAGAGCGGGGAAGAGAAGATTTACTATCTTGTGATAAAGGGTGATTATCTCTATGCCTTAAGCGCGGCCAAGATAGACGCTGATCTTTTGGAAGAAATGGTTGGAACATTTAGTTTTACGCTTTAGGATGCAAGCTTCCAAACGCGAGAAGCTCTATCAGATTCTGGCAAAGATCCCTCATAATCGTTTGACTACCTATGGAGATCTTGCAAGGAAACTTGGCAACCGAAAGCTAGCACGGGCAGTGGGAAATTGGTTAAACAAAAATCCCTATTCTACTAAAAAAGTTCCTTGTTTCCGAGTAATTGAAAGCAATGGAGAAATCGGGGGCTATGCGGGCGGAACAAGGGCGAAGATTAGAAAGTTGAAGAAGGCAGGGTTTGAGATTGAAAAAGGCAGAGTGTTAGATTATGAAAAGTTTTTATGGTAAAAAATCGTAGGGACAAGTCGAGAATTGTCCTCCTACAAGAAACGAGGTTAATATGACGACTACCAAAATCAATCCCAAAATGAAGATTGCAGATGTTTTAAAGGTGTGCTCTGACGCGCCTAGGATTATGGCACGCTACGGCTTCCCTTGCGTTGGTTGCCCAATGACTCAAATTGAAACTTTGGAAGAGGGTGCGAAGAAACATGGAATCACGGGTGATAAATTTGAGAAATTTCTTAGTGAATTAAATCAGTCATTTAAGGGATAGAAAAAAGACCCCGAGGGGGGGTCTTTATTGTTGTTATTGCGGCGGGGCGTGGGATGTTTTCAGTTGTGTCATATTCTGTGTCTTGGCCCAGAAGAAGATGATCCACCAGAGGGTCAAGAGCAAGATCCCCAAGACAAGTTGTTTGAAGGGATTCACTAATCCCACGATGGAGCAGAAGCAGGGGAAGGCCACCGTTACGATGGCGAACCCTACAGCCACGCCGAATGCGAGGGCGATGATTTGGTTCTTTTTGCTCCGGAGATCAGCGAAAAGAACGAAGGATCTCTGGAAGACATAGCCAGTGGATAATATTGTGATGATGCCTATTAAAATCTCGAAAAGTTGAATCGGATACATCTCACAGCCTCCTGTTTTAGGCTTTCTTGAAGGGTTATTTCCCGCGTTTTGTTTTTAAACTACTTCCCACCACTACTTTTAATCATAGCATAAATTTTACTTTTTGTCAAGGATTTACTTTTTCATTTAGATAGTTTATATTAGACCTGAAATAAGGTCTTCCGCGCCTTGTTTTTAAAAAGAGAAAAAATGAATTTTTGGGAAGACAACAAAATCATCCGCTTTTTTAAAGGAGCAATTAGAGAACTTAAGAAGGTCGTCTGGCCAACTAAAAGACAGGCCCTGCGACTGACTTTGATTGTGATTGCAATTGTGATTGCAACGGCAATTTTCTTGGGTGGCTTTGACCTGCTCTTTAGTGAATTAGTTCGAATTATTGTAACAAAAAGTTAAAATGGCTCAACAGATCAAGACAACTGAACCCAAGTGGTATGTCTTACATACCTACTCTGGCTACGAGGACAATGTCGCCAACAATTTAAAGCAGCGTATTGAGTCCTTGGACATGGAGGATAAAATTTTTGAAGTTCTGGTCCCCAAGGAGAAGCAAATTGAAATTAAGAGTGGTAAACGACGAACCGTGGAGAAGAAGATTTTCCCTGGTTATGTTTTAGTAAAAATGTTGGTTGCTGAAGATTCTTGGTATGTTGTACGTAATACACCCAATGTGACTGGTTTTATTGGTTCGGGTACAATTCCAGTTCCAATTGACGAAGCGGAGTTTAGGAAAATTAAAAAGCGAATGGGTGTTGAGGAACCGAAATATAAAATTGACTTTATTATTGGTGATCACGTTAAAATTACCGATGGGCCATTCAAGGATTTTGACGGGGTTGTGAATGAAATCGATGAAGATAAGGGGAAGATCAAGGTCTTGGTAAATATCTTTGGTCGCGAAACGCCTGTTGAATTAGACTTCTTACAGGCGAAAAAAGATTAGGGTAATTATTTTCATGGCAAAGCTTGTAAAGACAATTGTTAAACTCCAGATTCCGGCAGGCAAAGCAAATCCGGCACCTCCAGTGGGGCCGGCTTTGGGTCAGCATGGTTTAAATATTCAGGATTTCTGCACGGCATTTAATGAGAAGACCAAAGATAAAAAAGGAGATCTAATTCCTGTTGAGATTACGATTTACGAAGATCACAGTTTTGATTTTGTTACTAAAACTCCTCCTGCAGCAGCACTCTTGAAAAAAGCCGCGGGATTAGATAAAGGTTCCGGCGAACCGCATTCTGACAAAGTTGGCAAAGTTACTGAAAAGCAAGTGGAAGAAATCGCGAAAATTAAAATGGAGGACTTGAATGCGAATGACATTGAGGCCGCAAAGAAGATTGTAGCGGGGACTGCTAGAAGTATGGGGATAGAAATTAAATAGTGAATAGTTGATAGTTAATAGTTGATAGTTAGAATCTGTTTTTATTTATAGGGGAAATTAGATGAAGAGAAGTAAAGTTTATCGAAAGTCTAAAGAATTGATTGCTAAAAAAAGTTATCCACTCAATGAAGCAATTGAGCTTGTGAAGAAAACGGCCAAAACAAAGTTTGATGGCTCAATAGAGCTTCATGTTGCTCTAGATTTGGGTAAAAAAGGTGATCAGTCAGTAAGGGGTACAGTAGACCTTCCTAATCCAACAGGGAAGAAGGTTAGAGTGGCAGTTTTTGTAGAAAAGGCTAAACAAGCCGAAGCAAAAAAAGCAGGGGCTGAGATTGTGGGGGAGGATGATTTAATTGAGAAAGTGAGCAAGGGTTTCTCTGATTTTGACGTTGCAATTGCAACCCCGACGATGATGAAGAAAATGGGAAAGCTTGGAAAAGTTTTGGGGCAAAAGGGTTTGATGCCAAGTCCGAAAGCAGGAACAATTACTCCCGATCCTGCTAAACTGGTAGAGGAATTTCAGAAAGGAAGAGTAGAAATTCGCGCTGACAAACTCGGTAGCGTTCATCAAGTAGTCGGCAAGGTTTCTTTTGATGATCAGAAGTTAAATCAGAATATTTTAGCAATTTATCATACTGTTATTTCAGCAAAGCCTGAGGG
>Ga0209977_10000229_pt1 | contig 22081 bp, 19 predicted proteins | sample SumtaG_2_FD_183113 | JGI IMG/M metagenome (GOLD analysis project Ga0209977, IMG submission 183113) | Deep subsurface microbial communities from Indian Ocean to uncover new lineages of life (NeLLi) - Sumatra_00607 metaG (SPAdes) (version 2) | ecosystem: Environmental > Aquatic > Marine > Oceanic...
GAAATAAGAAAAAATATTGAAGTTTTTAAGGAATTAGGAATTGAACCGAAAGAATTAATGTTAACAGGTGGAGGTTCTCGTTCTGATTTTTGGAATCAGATTTATGCTGATGTATTAGGGATTACATGTGTTAGGAATGTTATTGAAGAATCAACATCATTAGGTGCTGCGATATTAGCAGCTTCTGGAGCAGGAATCTTTCCAGACATCGCAAAAGCAGCCGAAAACTTATGTAAAGTTGATAAAAAATGGGTTCCCAATGATGAGCGGCATAAATCCTATGAAAATTTATATAACTTCTCTTATGAAATGTATGAATATATTAAGAGCAAAAATTTATATCAAAAATTCAATGATATTATTTTAAAATAAAGATTTTGAATGAGGACAAGACTTTCTTCATAATAATCAATTTTAAATATTTTAAATGTTTTGTTTTCTATAATCAAAACTTCTTGGTATTATATTATATGGAGTAAAAGTTTTTTTATAATACAGAAAAAAATAGAGAAGAAAAAGAATATAGTGTGAAAAAAATGGAATATAATTCTTCAAGTATAGTTAAAGAATATAATAAAATTCAGAAAGGAATAGCTGCAATCTTTTATATTTTAATAGTAATTGCTAGTATTGTTACTATGTTTGGAGTTATATGGACTCTAGCGGATATATTTATCGGGACTACAGGAAAATTTGAACTCTTTTTAGATCTTAATTTGGGATATCAAATAGCCATTATTGGTGGGCTTTTAGCGGGGTTGTTTTTCTTATTGATTTTCTTTTTTGGATTATTTAAGAAATCCACTCGATCTTTTATCAAATTCATATATAAAAAACGAGAACTTGAGGAAAAATATAAAAATCGTACTGATGTAAAAATTGCTGCAGGAGGTTTACTTGTAAGTTTAATTTGTATTATTATAGGAATTATTTTTGCAATTACACAAGATGTTATTAGTGTTTCTTCAGGAGAATCTTCAACCGTAATGGATCTTTTAGGAAGTACAGGTCCCTGGGTATTATTTATAGGAATTGGAATCTTCTTACTTGTTGGTATCGCACTCTTTATGATTTACTTCTGGAAGAACGGGTATTATATTCTTTTAAGACTCATTGGGGCAATTGAAAAAGAAGAAAAGAAATAGTTCTCTTAAAAAACTAAATTTCTAAAAATAATATCCCTGTTTTTTTTAATTAAATTAGAAATTTTAGGCTCTTATATTTTTTTTATGTATAGGTATTATCTAATAAATTCAAACTATAATTTTAATCAATTAAATTAAGCCTATTTGATAATATGGCAATTAAAGTTGGAACTGTTTTTAATTATCTACAATTACCTAATGTATCTAAATTCGCCTTTGTTATTAACAAAAGACAAGATGGTACATTTATACAAAAGGGATTATTTGTTTATACAAAATCTAATGAAGGATTTTTAATAGGTATTATAGAAGAAATTGCATTATTAAATGAATATTTTACAGACGCACTTACAATTAAAGCTTTTAATAATAACAATAATCCAAATATTCTAAAAGGACTTTTTCCAAGCGAAGATTTTGAATTCGCAATTGCAATAGTAAAATGTTTAGGGTTAATTACTTTTAAAGACAAAGAAATGAAAGAAATTGGAAGAGTTCAACGAATGAGTTATCCAGCGAGTCCTGGAAAAGGTGTGTATATCGTAGAGGAAGAAATTCTTAATAAATTCCTAGGATTTGATATTAAATTTGGTTTGAATTTGGGTCAAGTTAAAGTAATAAATTCCAAAGCATTGGTTAGTATGAATAGATTGCTTAACAAACATTTTGCTATTCTGTCAATTTCAGGAGGTGGAAAAAGTTACCTTATATCAGTACTTATTGAAGAACTTCTAACAAGAAGTGAAGATTTCGGTACGCCATCGATAATATTATTTGATGTACATGGTGAATATTTGTATTTAAAAAATATTCCCGAGTTAAAAAATAAAGTTAAAATTCACGATATCTCATATTTTCAAATAGGAATACCTAAACTATCAGTTTATTCTTTTAAAAAATATCAAGAACAAATTTCAACTGTTCAAGTGAGAGAGCTTTCTAAATATATAAAAAAATTAAAAAAAGAAAAACAAAATAAAAACCAATATACCATAACTGATATTATTAAACAGATCGAAAATGAACCTGATGGGAACAAGAGTACAAAACAAGCTTTAATAGGATGGCTCTCAGAATTAGAACGATTGACTCTCTTTGGATCTCAGGAGAACCCCTCATTAAATAAATTGTTAAGTAATCACACAATTACAATATTTAACTTTCAAAAAGAAATAAGCATAAGAAAAAAGCAAATTATTGTTGATTATATTTGTAATCGCCTTTTTAATCTAAGAAGGGCAAATGAAATTCCACCTTTTTTGTTAATTGTAGAAGAAGCTCATCAATTTTGCCCTGAAGCTGCTCATGCTAAAGCAATCTCAAAACCGATTATTGAAATGATTGCTCGAGAAGGAAGAAAATTTATGGCTTGTTTATGTTTAATTAGCCAGAGACCAAAAAAATTAAGTACAACTGCGTTGTCTCAATGCAATTCTAAATTGGTTTTGAATATAAAAAATCCATACGATTTAAAACATCTTATGGACAGTTCAGAAGCGATAACAAAAGAATATGCTAGTATAATTTCTAGCTTAGGAGTTGGAGAAATGCTGTTAATGGGAAATGCCGTAAATTATCCGGTATTTATCGATGTGAGAGAAAGAAGTTATAAATCTAAAACTGAAGAAATATCATTATCACAATTCTGTTTAAATTGGCAGAAAAAAGAGTTAATATAAATCTGAAAATAATCCTTCTCTTAAGGTACGATTATTTTTATTTAGAACTAACATTTTCTTATTCTTTGAAACTCTAAAAACATGACAAATATTCATACTTTCTAATTTCATGAATAATTCTTCTAACATTAATGAATTTACGAAGGGAAATTCCTTTTTAAGAAGTTCTTCAAGTCTTTTATCTAATATTTCTCCTTTGTTTCTAATTAAAATGTCAATTACAGAATTTAATACTGGTTTTTGATTCCAACGATGAGCCTCTATTTTATTTCACCTCTTTTTTTAAAAAATGGAAATATAATATGTAGAATGTCTTATTTCTAATTAATTTTTTGAATATTATACAAACAATCTATCTTCCTTGGATTCTTCAATTCTTCTACTTTTGAGTTTTTCACCAAATTTTTCATACCATTCAATTACCTCTGTAGTTAGTGTAGGATTTACAAACTTTCTTGCTTCTTTAAAATGTTCTAATGATACTTTTCTCGCTCTAATGTTTTCTCTTAAGGCAAGCATAGCGGCTTCGCGACACCATGTTTCAATATCTGCACCAGAGAATCCACTTATGGTTTCATTTAATTCTTCTAATTTTATATTATTGGTTAAAGGCATTCCTTTTGTAAATATTTTTAATATTTCAAGCCTCCCCTTTTCATCTGGAGTAGGAACTAATAAAATTCGATCAATCCTACCAGGTCTTATTAATGCGGGATCTAAGATATCTGGACGATTTGTGGCCGCAATCACTACAATATCTTTCATTGCTTCTAAACCATCTAATTCTGTTAAAATTTGTGATAAAACTTTTTCTGTTACACCCGAATCTGATGTATGTCTACCTCTACTAGGCGCGATCGAGTCAAATTCATCAAAAAAAATAATACAAGGAGATGCCATTTTAGCTTTGCGAAATATTTCTCTTATTGCTTTCTCTGATTCTCCTACCCATTTTGATAAGAGTTCTGGACCTTTTATTGATATAAAATTTGCTTTACTTTCTGTTGCTACTGCCCTTGCTAATAATGTTTTACCACAGCCAGGTGGTCCATAAAGTAGAATTCCTTTCGGAGGAGTAATTCCCATTCGAATAAAAATATTTGGGTGTGAGAGAGGCCATTCCACAGCCTCAATAAGTTTTTGCTTTAACTCATCGAGTCCTCCCACTTGTTCCCATGGAACATTCGGAACTTCTACAAATACTTCTCTAATTCCAGAAGGAAATACTTCTTTTAATGCATCTTCAAAATCTTCTTTAGTGACTTCTATTTGTTCTAATAATTCTGGATCAATGACTTCTGATTCTAAGTCAATTTTAGGTAAATACCGTCGTAGTGCAGACATTGCTGCTTCACGACAAACTGCTGAAATATCAGCTCCTACAAATCCATGAGTTATTTGGGAAAATTCTTTTAATGAAATTTTCTTATCTAGTGGCATGTTTCGCGTATGTATCTGAAATACTTCTCTTCTACCTTTTTCATTGGGTACTTTTATCTCAATTTCACGATCAAATCTTCCTGGACGTCTTAAAGCAGGATCTAAACTATTCGGTCTATTCGTTGCACCTATAACAATAACCTTACCTCTACCATGTAAACCATCCATTAATGCCAATAATTGAGCGACCACTCTCCGTTCTACTTCCCCTGTAACAGTTTCTCGCTTTGGAGCTATTGCATCTATTTCATCGATAAAAATAATGGAAGGGCTTTTTTCTTCTGCTTCAATGAAGAGTTTTCTTAATTTCTTTTCTGATTCCCCATAAAATTTACTCATGATTTCTGGTCCATTTATTGATATGAAATGAGCTTCACTTTCATTTGCTACTGCTTTAGCTAATAATGTTTTTCCGCAACCTGGTGGACCTCTCAATAGAACCCCCTTTGGAGGGTCAATTCCTAAACGTTTGAATAAAGAAGGATGTCTTAACGGTAATTCTACCATTTCTCTTACACGTTGGATCTCTCTATCAAGACCACCAACATCTTCATAAGATATATACTTAATCCCTGTTTCTGCTTCTTCGGTGATTCTATCACTTATATTAAGGATTGTATCTTGTTTTATAATACAAACTCCATTAGGTCTCATACTAATTACTTTAAATGTAATTTCTCGGCTTATACCAATAGAAATGAAAATGTAGTCATCAATTGTTATCGGATAGTTGTTTAATTTTCTTTTTACAAAACTTTCAAATCTGGGATTGTTTTTAATTGGAAAATTTGATGGGGCTAATACGACATTTTGAGCGACTTCCGCCTTTACTTTACGAATTTCAATAGTATCATCGATTCTAGTTCCTGAATTTTTTTGTAATCTAGAATCCACACGTACTATCCCCAACCCATTATCCTGAGGATAACTTGGCCATGCGATTCCAGCACTCTCTTTTTTACCATTAACAGCAATGATATCACCAGTCTGAATTTTAAGCTTTTCCATTGTTTTAGGGTCGATCCTTATGATATTACGTCCAATGTCTCGTTTCTTAGCCTTTTGAACACGTAAAGTTACACTATGCATATCATCCTCTTTTTCCTTATCATTATTCCCTTTCGATGACATGATATATCGATTTCAATATAATTTTATTATTCTAATATTAAGAAATCTTAATTTCGTAAAAATTTTTGCTTTTTTTTTATAAAAGAATTATTTAATAAAATCATCCAATGAGACTTGAACTTTAACATCATTTAATTTTCTAAGTCTCTCTAATGCGTTATCAACCCTTTGCCTTGAAAAATTATGTTCCTCTATTAATAACTCTTCTAATTTTTCAAAATCAATCTTTTTTGGCTTAGGTATTTTATAATCTTTTTTCACATCGGGGTTAAGAAAAATTTCTTTAATCTGGGTCGTCATGTCCAAATCAATTAAAATTTCCTTTCCACCCACCTTTACTTCGTTTTTTATGATGTTTTCTAAGTTATCATATTTTTTTATCAAATCTAATGCTGTTTTTTGTCCAATACCCTTAATCCCTGGAAAGAAATCAGTTCCAATTAATATTCCCATTTCAATAAGTTGTTCCCGAGTTATTCCAAGATTATCTAAGAATTTGTTTAATGAAACATATTCAATATCCAATGTAACACTTGTATCTTTAACTTTCCTGCTTCGACTGATAGCAAAGTTTCTTATCAATCTTTCTCCTCCAAATAACAAAGTATCATAGTCCTGAGAAGCACATGCCCAAGCATCCCCTTTTTCAACTAAAAAGGCAGATTGAGCTTCTCCTTCAGAAGTAGCCTGAATTATTGGAACTCCCATATAATTAATCAATTTCTTACTTTCCTCGATCATCCCAGAGTCCAGAGTAGAAGTAAGTTGAGCAAATTTTTTAGCTTCTTTAAAATCTTCAGCATCAAGAGCTTTTACCATTTTCTCCTTTGCTTCTTCTTTAACCTTTCTTCTTTCTCTTTTTGTTTCTAGTTTTAATTCAGAGGAAATACCGTCAAAAACATAAATGGGTTTGATATTGTGCTCTAAAAAGTTAATTGTTCTATAAAAAAGACCCGAAAGATGTGATGTTATATTTCCCTGAAAATCTTTTAAAGGAGTTCCATCTCTCTGTCTTATTATTGCTAAAAATTGATAAATTGTGTTAAACGCATCAATGGCTATACTTTTTTTAAAGAGATTTTCAAATGTGATAGTTCGTTTAACTTCATTTACTAATTCATTTATTTTGATGCCCATTTCTATATTCTTACCTTTTTTATCAACTTCGATATATATTTATGATACAACTTATATAATTTGCACTATATTATTTTTTAGGTCGTCTTCTTAATTTGGTTCCACATATTTCACAGGTTTTGTTTAAATCTTCAACTTTATGAATATTTTTACAGTAAGGACAATACACTTCCCAGGTTATCTTAGATTTAATCCCCTCTTTATATAATGGTGAAAATGTAATATTTAACTCAGAACATACGTTTTCAATAGAATAATCATTAGAATACATAATCACTTGTTTATTAGATTTTTCCGTTAATTCTAATGTTAGTGCTATTAATTTCTTATCTGCATCCGATAGAGCTTTGAAATCTCCTGTCTTTTTTGATATTTCTTTTATCTTATCTATATATTTATTTTCAGGAAATTTTAACTTTAATTTTTTAGTCTCAATCGCTGCATTTATTTTGTTCAAAATATTTCTATTTTTTTCGATATATCTACAATCCTTTACTTCCTCAATTATAGAAGGTGTTGTAAAAATATCTCCTTCGAATAGATTAAAATCAATTCCCGTGAGAAAAATATTTGTATCAAAAATATAAGTTATCTTTTTCATATCACTATTCTTCGGTGATGTTATATAAGAAATTATTTTATTTTACCACTTATTCTTCAGGAGAATCATCGATAGGTACTCTTCTTACTGTACCAATGATTTTCTTTCTCAAGCGTGTATAATAACTTCCCTTAAACCTAATGAATTTATTTTGAGATTTTGCATTACGAATTCTAACTCTAGTATTAGGTGCTATTCTTTTGATGATTTGCTGTCCATCTATAACAATTTTAGCATCTAATCTTGGTCTTAAAAGTTGAATCTCAATTTCAGAATCAATAGGTACTATCATTGGTTTTAACCCAGCCCCAGCAAAACTATTTAGAGGCGTGATTTGCATGGATTCCATATTAGGATTTATAATTGCTCCACCTGCGCTTAAATTATATGCTGTAGATCCTGTAGGAGTTGAAACAATTATACCATCTAAATAACTACGATTCAGAAAAATTCCATCAATCCTAATAGATATCTGTAGAACTTTAGAACTTTTTGAAGATATAATTAAGACTTCATTTAACGCATTGCTTAATTTAATTTCTCCGGAACTTTTCACAATATAAGCTGTTAATTTGGAACATACTTCTAACGTATATTCACCATTTATAACTCGGGATAAATCTCTGAAAATCATTCTTCTATTAGATTCATCTAAGAATCCTATAGAGCCAACATTTACTCCCAAAATAGGCGGTGGGTTTTGTTGAGATAAACCATTAGCAACTCTTAAAATAGAACCATCTCCTCCAACAATCACAATGAATTTTATGTTCTCAGCAGTCATCTCCCCTAAATCCATACGATTATGAGGGAAAATCTTTGGAGCAATTCTAGTTTCTAAGTAAACTATTTCACCCTTTTGAACTAAAAATTCAAAAATTCTCCTTGTTAATTTAATAGCTCTTTCTGAATCCAGCCTACAAGCTAAAGCAATTGGTTTTTTCTCCATGACCCTCGGATTTTCTATTCAAATGCTTAAAAAAAATAATGGATAATTTAATAAATATTTAGTTTAAAAAACTTATTTAATTGCTGAACACTCTATTTATAAGTGTTTTACCTGCCAAACCCCAATATTCTACTTGAGCAGCTGATATTTTATTTGGATCCACTTGAAGATCTTTTAATTTCTTCTTTAAAACCTCATCTTGAGGCCAATCAACATCAAATGATTCATATGACTCTAAATCCATAATATTGATTGAGGAATCCTCAATGAAATTAATCTGAGCTGTACCCTTGGTGATCTCTGGAACTTCAACCATATGTCCCGAGGGTATCGTTAAAGAGCGTTTATTGTTATCAAATATACCAACACAAACAACTCTAACTTTAGCATGACCATGTTTTCCACTCTTAGAACGCTCTGTTGCCTTAATCAAACAGGGTTCTTGTTCAACCATTATATACTGCCCTGTTTTTAATTTTTGTATCTCAGTTCTTCTAATAGACAATTTCTAATACACCTTAGTTTGTTTATTCTCATCCAAAATTTTTTAATTTTGACATTTCTTTTAATTTATAATATATTATATTTATTCAAAAAAAAATATTAGTTTTTGACAACTTATACAAATACATTAAAAAAAAATTATCTTGAAAAGTTATGGTTTTAGAAAAATTAGGTCGCAGCTTAGACACAGCTATTAGGAAGATAAGGCGACTTCCATCAGTGGATAAAGACGCAATTGATGCTCTTATTCAAGATCTACAACGAAGTCTTCTAAGTTCAGACGTTCGTGTGGAGTTAGTCTTCCAAATGACCGAAAATATTAGAAAGGAAGCTATGAATACTAAACTCCAGAAGGCAAGACGGAGAGATTTTGTGATTAAATTAGTACACGATGAACTTATAAAACTTTTAGGTGGGAAACCCGCTCCAATACGAATAAAACCAGGAAAGAAGAATATAATTCTATTGGTTGGTATCCAAGGCTCAGGGAAGACTACTACAATTGCAAAATTAGCGAAATATTATAAAAGCAAAGGATATAATGTTGCAGCATTAACAACTGATACTTGGCGCCCTGGAGCTTATGAACAATTGGAACAATTATCAGAACAAGTAGGAATAAAATGTTATGGAAATCCTAATGAAAAAAATGCTGTTAAAATAGCAATTCAAGAAGCAAAAAAAGCAATAAATGATGGAAATGACATTATAATAACAGATACAGCTGGTAGGCATAAAGAAGAAAAAGAATTAATGAAAGAAATGGCTATTCTTGAGCAAAAATTAAAACCAAACGAAATTATCCTAGTGATTGACGGTACTTTAGGCCAACAAGCATATAATCAAGCAGAAGCATTTGCTCAGATAACTAATATAGGATCAATTATTGTCACTAAATTAGATGGGACTGCCAAGGGTGGCGGTGCTTTATCAGCTTGCTCTGCTGCAAATGTAGGAATACGATTTATTGGTATTGGAGAAAAAATAGATGATTTTGAAGAATTTGAGGCGTCTAGATTCTTAGGAACCTTACTTGGAATACCAGATATCGAATCTTTAGTTCAAAAAGTACAAGAAGCTGAAGTTGATGTTGAACCAGAGATGGTTAAAAGGATGATGCATGGTAAATTTACACTTGATGATCTCTACCTCCAGTTGAAGAGTATAAAAAAAGTAGGAAAATTTAAACAAATTTTAGCTATGATGGGTGGAGGTAACATTCCTGATGCCCTAAAAGAGGATGCCGAAGCAAATCTTGCGAAATGGGAAGTAGTATTATCCAGTATGACTCAAGAGGAGAAAACAGAGCCAAAGATTATCAAAAAAACCAGAAAAAGAAGAATTGCCATTGGTTCTGGTGTGGAATATTCTGTGATTAATAAAATGCTAGACCAGTACAATCAAATGAAAAAATTTATGAAAAGATTTCTTCAAATGCAGAAAAAAGGAAAAGGTATACCCGGTATGCCCGGACTTCCTGGTGGAAAAGCTGGTGCTGATTTTATGAAAAAACTAGGCAAATATTAGAATTTAATTTTTACTAATAATATGTTGGATTAGATTGGTAAATTTCCTACTACTTATTGAAAATAATATTAATTATACAAAAAAAATAATTGATAGTGGGCAAACTCCCCAAATTGTTTTTGAGTTGTGTTCATGTATTAGAGAAACATTCTGTTTATCTTATTCTATAAGAAAAACAAATTTTTTATATCTATTTTTTCAAAAAAAAAATACTTTAATCAAATTTGACGGAGCTAATCTGCGTTATTTAGGTCCTGATGAAAGATCTCAAGCATTACTCCTAGAAAAGGCTTTAAATAAAGTAAAAAATGAAAATAAAGTAAAAAATGATATTTGGATAAAATCGACTCCTGGAATTTATGTAAGAAAATTCTTTGATACTTCTTCTTTTATAGATTTCTATAGGTCAATAGCATTAGGAAAAAGCATTATATTAACAGACAATTCATATATTCTTGAGGAAAATGTAGAAGAATTCAATTTAAATAAAACAGTTATTAAAATTATGGAAAATGACTTCTTTATCATTCCAATTTATACTATTACAACAAAAAATTTTAGAATAATTGAATTAATCAAAGAAGTGAAAAATATAAAACTTTTATCCCTTTCAAAAATTAAAAAGGTAGAAAATAAAATTTTATATATCAATTTTAGGAAAGATCAACAAAGAACTTTATAAAAATAAGTTAATAAAAGAATGATCTTAAAAAACGCAAAAATTTATTCTAAAGGTTTAATACATAAAGGAGCTCTACTTATCAATAATGGGATTATAAGTAAAATTGAGTTTAATCATCAAGAAAGTGACTTAAAAAAATTAACTAAGAGAAATCAGGATAACAAAGAAATAGATTGTCAAGGCAAATTAATTTTACCTGGTATAATCGATATTCATTCTCACTTACGAGATATGGATCAGAACGAAAAGGAGACTTTCTTAACTGGAACTCGAGCAGCATCTTTTTCTGGAATTACTACTGTTTTTTGTATGCCAAACACTAAGCCTCCTGCAATTTCTGCTGAACAGGTAAAAGTGTGGATGGAAAAGGCTAAAAACAATATTAATGTCAATGTAGGATTTATTTCAGGTGTTCCAAAAGGGATAGATTATAATGAAGTTATTAAAATTATAGAGCTAGGAGTAATAGGCTTCAAAATATATCCACTTAATTCACTTAATAAGATTGACTGGACTGATATGTTAAATATTCAAAAATTATTTTTAATATCACATAAATTTCAAATTCCAATATTTATTCATCCCGATTGGCCGCTCTCTGAAAAAAAAAAGGCAGATCTTTATCAAGAATTCATGCTCGAAAAATACCCTTTTTTAAAATTTCATAATAAATTATTTCCTGTCCATATGGAGGCAAAATATGTGAGTTTTATTCTTGAAAATTATTTTAAAATAATTACTGATAATAATCTTCATCATAAAGATTATCCAATTGTTCATTTTTGTCATATAAGTTGTAAAGAAAGTTATACACTCATACAGAAGGCTCTTCAGATGAATTCAAAATTAAAAATTACGTTTGAAATAACACCACACCATCTATTTTTATCTAATGAAATTCAATTGAACAATCCTAATATTGGTAAAGTACTACCTCCATTACGGGATAAAGAGCATTCATCATATTTATTTAATGAATTAAAGCAAGGACATGTAAATCTTCTGGGAACAGACCACGCTCCACATAATAGAGAAGAAAAAATTGAAGAATTTGGTGCACCGTCGGGATTTCCGGGTTTTGAAACATATCCTTTAGTAATTCTTGATAAAGTTTTTAAGTTCCAACTTTCATTTGAGAATTTCGTCAAGGCAGCATCAGAAAATCCAGCTGAAATGTTTAATTTAAAAAATAAAGGTTTTATTAAGGAAGGTTATGATGCTGATTTATTTATTGTTGATAAAGTTCCAGATTATAAGATATCTCCCCAGAATTTTAAATCTAAAGCTAAATTTTCTCCTTTCGAGGAATTTACTACTTCAGTTCAAATTTGGAAAGTATTCTTAGGAGGAATTGAGGTTAATAACGTTAAATCTATTCCAAATGGTAAAATTATCAAAAGAATGCTATAAAGTATATATGTTTGAACGATATAATTATACATAAATTATATGATTATTGGAACATAAAATGTCTGAAGAAGATAAATTTAGTATAGAAGAAGGTACAATTTTACTAAGATTTGCTAGAGATAATATCGAATTTTTTCTAAAAAATAATAGACGTATTCCTATTCCAGATCAGATAAAAAATAAATTTAAAGAGAAGTATGGAGTATTTGTAACACTAAATAGATATAATGATATTGGAAACCCATTAAGAGGGTGTATAGGTTATATTGAACCAACATATTCTTTATATGATGTAATCTATAAAGTATCAATAAGTTCTGCAATTGAAGATCCACGGTTTCCTTCAGTCTCATTAGAAGAGATGGATAATATTGTAATTGAACTCTCAATTTTAACTCCACCAAAATTGTTAGAAGTAAGTGATCCAAAAGAATATATAGATAAAATTGTTATTGGTAGAGATGGACTTATAGCTGAGAAAGGTATGAGGAGAGGCCTTCTTCTTCCTCAAGTTCCCGTGGATCACGGAAGAAATTGGGACGTAGAAACCTTTTTATCCCATACTTGTTCAAAAGCTTGGTTGGATAGCAATGCATGGAAAGAAAGAAGCACAAAGATATACTCATTTCAAGCTATTCTTTTTGAGGAGGAAAAACCACGGGGAGACGTAGTTAGAAAATATCTCAAATGAATTATTTCGTTTTTTCTTAAAGAAATTGGTAAATGTTTGGATTTATTTGTAAAAATAGAAGAAAATCTATTTAAAATGAAATCAATAATTATTTTATAAATGAATAGAACCTTACATAAATAATGCCTAATTCAGATAGCTACATTTTAACAATTGATATTTCATCAAAAAAAATCAAAATTGGTTTAGTATCGGATGGATTAAGATTATACTCCTATATTAGCCAGGATTTGAAAATTATAGATGAAGATATTGATGGGTTTGCAAAACGCTTTGACATGAATGATACATGGAACAAAATAAAGAAAGGCATTTATGATCTATTAAATAAGAAAAATAAAACCAACAATCTCAACATTATAGGAATTTCTTCATGTGCTCAAAGAATAGCAGTAGTCTTTTTGGATAATCAAGGAGAAGTAATATATGGGGGTCCAAATACAGATGTACGCGGCATTGATAGTGCTTATTTAATAGAAGATGAATTTTCAGAAGAAGAATTATTTCAAATCACGGGTCATAGCCCCTCTATTTTATTTTGTTTGGCACGTCTTTTATGGTTTGAAGAAGAGGAGGTAGATTTATACAATAAAATTGATAAAGTACTAATGCTTGATGATTGGGTTGTAAATAAACTAACAGGTGAATTTTATACTGATTTAACATCTGCAGGAGAATCTCAAATACTTGATGTTAAAAGAGGAAATTGGAGTTTAGAAATCATTGAGGCTTTTAATTTCAATCCTGATTTATTTCCCGAATTTATAGATTCAGGATCCATTGTAGGAGAATTAACACCTGAATTAATTACATTTTTCAATTTAAAACAAAAATCAATTCCTGTAGTAAAATCTGGTGGAGATACTCAGGCGACATTATTAGGAATGGGTGTTATAGAAAACGGAAATATTGGAATCAGTTTAGGTACAACGGCACCAGTTCAATTAGTTGTTGATAAACCTATTTTAGACTCAAATTGTAATTTTTGGACAAATTTTCATGCAATAAAAGGAAAATGGTTAATTGAAGCTCATTCTGGAAATACGGGAATAGTTTATGATTGGGTAAAAGACTATATTTTATTTAACGAGAAAGGAGATAAAGACAAGGTTATTGAAGATTTAATAAAAGATGTTAAACCGGGATCTAATTCAACCTATGCATATTTAGGACCAGAACTTATGAATTTTAAGGACCAAACTACTCTTAAAAGAGGAGTATTCATCTTTCCGCAACCAACACCAATAATAAAGTCAGTTTCAAATATTAGAAATCTCATTCGTAGTGCAATTGAAAATATTTGTTTTGGAATTAATGAAAACTTCATTGAACTTAAAAAATTCTCAAGTTTTGAAATTATAGCTTTTTCTGCGGGAGGAATGGCTAAATCTCAGGAATTTTGTAGGATCCTGTCGAATACTCTTGGACAAGAAATATTTATACCTCAATTCAAAGATTCAGCTTTTCTTGGATGTGCAATAAACACTTTAAAGGGACTTAACTTATATCAAAACTATAAGCAAATAATTGATGATCTAATAGAATTTGAAAAAGTTCCAATTGATAAGATCATCTCAAATGAATATAAAAAAGTATTCAATGAATGGAAAAATTTGAAGAGGCAAGTAAATAAATTATAAAGATTTATTTTACCATTTAGTTAACATCAGTTTTATATAAGAGATTTTATATTGGTTCCCTTTTTCCAATACCACTCAAATAATTCTTTTGATCTTTGAATGAATATTTCACTATCATCAAATAAACTTTCACTATAATCTACTTTTCCTTCTTTACTCAAAAAAATAATCCCTCCTTTGTCTGTAACTAAAAGAGAGAAATTAATTTGTTTTAAAAGCCGAATATTCTCTGTAATGTTAATTTTTTCATAGAAAGCATGACGATCTTGTAGCTTTTCATATCCTTTTGACATCAGCACATTTTTGTCTACAAGAGCTCTTATCTTAATTGATAAACCATTAATTTTCCTTTCGACAAGAGGTAAAATTGAATCTTGAAACTGATCCGAGATAGCTAAAATAAATTTTTTTGAATTTTTAATCAATTCTGACCATAGTTCAATATTTTGCATTGTACCGCTATTCATTCTCATAGTTTTTAAATTTCCTAACTGTAAGATAAAAGATAGTGGGAAATCGTTGATATTATGACTATTAAAATAATTTTCATATTTTAATGATATTTCAAAAATGTCTAATATCCCCAAAAACATTTTACCGATGTTAGTAATTGTATATTTATTATCTAATGTTTTTTTAACTAAATTTTTTTCCATAAGCCTCTTTAAATGACGCGAAATTTCTGATCCTCTTATATCTAATTCTTTTTCAAGCTGGCTATGTCTCTTTTTTCCTTTATATAACGTTTTAAAAACTTCAAATCTTCCTTCATTTGAAAATTCAAAAAAAAAATCGTTAATTCTCAAGAGTAACCCAATTTTATAGTCATTTTTTTGAAATCTTATATGAATTCTTTAGTAGTATAGTATTTTAAATCAATTTAAAATTGTTTTTATCATTCAAAATTCTTTTTTATTATTAGAATCGTTTTTAAATATATTATAGGGATAATTTATTACTTTTTACTATCTTTTTATAAATAACAAAATAAATAATAATAATTTTTAAATCTAATTAATGAAAACGTGAAAAAAATGACAGAATTCAAAAATTTCGAAGAATGTCTTGAAGAAATAAAGAATCGTTACAATGATAATGAAAAAGTAAGGAAAAAATTAGCTAAATATGATGATCCTATTCAAATGACATTTCTCGATACAGACAGAAAAGTTTTAATCCTGGTTAATAAGGATGAGGGAATTGAAATTAAAGACAATACTGGAGCTGACACTGCACCAGTAAAAATTGAATTTACGGGACAACAAGTGATTATTGATTTATTCAATAAAGACTTAGGTGCTGTTAAAGCATATTCTGATGGGAAAATAAAAATAATAGAAGGAAATATGAGAAGTTTAATGAAGCTTCGAAGCTTAATGTTTTAACTAAGTTTTATTTATTATTTGTCTTAATATCAATGTATAAAATTATATATTTAATTATTTAAAAAGATTGAATATAATGAAAGCTTTAATAACAGCTAGCCTTTCAGAGGAAAGTTTGAATGAGTTAAAAAAGTTAATGAAAATAACTTATGAACCATGGAGGGAAACAGGAATAATATACTTTGATGTAAAAGAACTTATTGAAAAGCTAAAGGATTACGATATTTTTATTACTGAAGCAGATGATTTAAAGAAAGAAGAACTTTTTGAACAAATTAATCTTAAACTTCTAGTGTCATGTCGAGGCGATCCCTTCAATGTCAATTTAAATGCTGCTACTAAGAAGCACATTCCTGTTCTATATACACCACTTAGAAATGTTGATGCTGTAGCAGAATTAACAATCGGTTTAATGTTGATGTTAGCTCGAAAATTGCATATAGTTGATCGGATTATTCATTCTAAAGAATTTGAAATTATCGAATTTGAAGATTATGTTGATTATTTGAACAAATTTCAAGGGATTGAGCTAAAAGGAAAAACAATAGGAATAATCGGTTTAGGACAAATTGGTAGAAGAGTTGCAAATAGGCTTAAATCTTTTGATGTTAAATTTCTTATCTATGATCCATATGTAAATAAAGATTTAGCAAAAGAGTATGGTGATGTAGTTGATATTGATTATCTAATGAGAAATTCAGATTTTATTACAATACATGCTATAGCAACAGATGAAAATGATAATCTTATCAATGAAGAAAGAATAGATATGATGAAAAAAACAGCTTTTCTAATTAACACATCTAAGGGGAGTATTATTGATTATGATGGTTTGAAAAAGGCTTTAGAAGAGAAAAAAATAGGAGGGGCTGCATTGGATGTATTTCCTCTTGAGCCTATAGATGAAGATAATGAATTCATCGAATTACATAATGCTATAATCACACCTCATATAGGCGGAGATACAGAAGAAATTATTAAAAGACAATCAGAAATCTTACTCAGAGATATTAAAACATGGTTAAATGGTAAAAATCCTCAATATATTATGAATCCGGAAGTAGTTAGAGACGGAGAAATAAAGAGATCTCTGTCTGACGAGAACATAATCAATTTAAAAAAGGAAATTGTTGATTTATGTAAACAATTATTAAAAGAGGGACATGTGATTGGTTCCGCTGGAAATGTTAGTGTAAGAATGTGGAAAGATGAAAAAGAATTTGTATTAATTACACCTAGCAATGTTCAATATTATGAAATGGCACCTGAAGATATTCTTACAATTGATATGGAAGGTAAAGTAATTGAAGGAAAAAGGAACCCGTCTGTTGAGAAAAAAATGCATTTAAGCATATATAAAGAAAGAGAAGATGTAAATGCTATCATTCATGCTCATAGTATTTATTCTACTGTTCTCAGTGCTTTAGATATGGTGATTCCGCCAATATTTGAAGAATTTGTTCCCTATATTGGTGGTGAAGTGTTATGTGCAAACTACGGAGAAGCAGGAAGTGAAGAATTAGCAGATGGTGTCTTAAGTGCCTTAGAAGAGAGAAATGCTGTTTTACTTGCAAATCATGGAAATTTATGTTGTGGAAGTCATTTAGATGGGGCTTATACCGTATTGAAATATCTTGAAAGAGGGGCAAAGATATACTACTTAGCTAAACTTGTAAAAGAACCCAATTTATTACCTGAAGATACAATTGATTATGAAATGGATATTTTTGATATTTTTAAGGATTCAAAAAAAATCTAAAATTTATTTATTTCTTATTTCTATTTACAATTTTTATATGTATATCATTTATTTACAATTTTTCACTTGTTAAAGACCTTAAAGCTATTTTAGTTGATTCTTGTGCTTGTTGGGGTGTAACCATACCAATTGTTACAGCGCTTATATTATGATTGGAAATATAATGAAATGCGAGATCTGGTCTAATTTCTCCCGCAGCAAGAGTTTTCATTGCAATAAAATTAAAATTTGTAGTATTGTCAACAATTTCTTCCAATTTTATTTTATCTCCCATAAAAGATCCATACGCATTAAATGGTATCAGAAAAGCTTTTACATTTAAAGAATTTTCTATGCAATATTTAATTGTTGGAATTGGTTCATGTGTTGCAATGCCAGGAATAATTCCATTACTGGATATTTCATCTAAAAGGTTCAATAATTTTCTGCCTTTATTATCAGAAACCATTCCATGTACAAATATTAATTTGGTTCCGATTTCAACTAAAACATCTATACCTGAATTCTTATCTGGATTCGTAGATCCTGTTATTACATAATCATTATATTTTTCACACATCATCTGGGCAGCTTCTACAATTTTACCGCTTGGTATTACTTCAATACCCCGCGCCCCTTCCCCATAACTGGCTTCTAAAATCTCAAACATTGCCATTGGATTGTTTAAAAATCTCGTTCGCCATTCGAATGCTTTGGATCCAAATTGTCCAGCACCTATGAACGGAGAAGTACCGGTGGAGACTAGCGGTATATTTATATCATCTATTTTACAAAAAATTTTAAACACGTCTTTAAATTATGTATAAAATTTATTCAAATTCATTCAATGATATTTAATAAGACAATTATTAAATTATAAGTCTATTTACATTGAAATTAATCTTCCAAAATCATATTAAATCATAAAGATTATTATTCATTAAAAGTAATTGAAATTCAATTTACTTTATATTTTTGAAGAGGAGACTAGAATGCCACCTATCAATGGTGTTATATGCAAGGCTTTAACTTTTTACAATAATGATTTTGAGATAATAGAAAGTTTAAATTCTCTTCTTATTCGTCATATTCTTACAAATGATGCAAATTCTCTACTTCTTTTTGGGAATGCTAATGAAAGCAATTTGATTCCATTAAATGAAAAGATAAAACTAATTGAATTAATTTTAGAAATTACACAGAAGAAAGTTCCTATTCTTATTGGCATTTATAGTGATATTGTTGATGAAGTAATAGATCAAATTGAAAATTTAGGTAAGAAATTTGTAGATCTAAATTTCATGATTTCTCCTCCAATAACAGAAAAAAAAAACCTTGATACTATAAATTCTTTTTTTGAAAATATACTAGGTTCTATTAACCCTAGACATCAGATTTATTTAATAAATAATCCCCCTCTGTTTGCTGGAAATGAAATTGAGCCAGATTTATTAAAAAACTTAATGGAATACTCTAATTTGAAAGGTTTAAATGATTCTTTTAATAATATAAAGACTTGTAAATCCTATATTCAATATTTAAATAACCAATTTTCTGTCTTTTGTGGTATGGAAGAAAATTTTCAAACTTTTTTTCAGCTTATTCCATTAAGCCAAAGAAAATATAGTGGTATTATCTCCAGTATTAGTAATCTTGTTAATATGTGTTCAAAATTATATAAATATGCTTTAGAAGACGATATTTTAGAACTTTTACAAATACAAGAACATTTAAACGATATAAGGAATAAAATCTATGACATTAAATCAAACGAAGGAAAACAAGTAATTGGCTTAAAATGTGCTTTTCTTCATTTATACAAGGATTCAATATTAAAAACTGATACAGATATAAATCTGATTGCTGAAAAATTACATACTCAAATTGATCCCATTAGTAAAGGTAGAATAGAAGCAATTGTGAATTCCTTACTAAATAGGAAATATATATATCAGTTATATTTTATTGGTAAAAAAGATCTTTACCAATTTGATGAAATCATTAATAAGTTTTCTAATATTGATGTTTTAGTCAAACAGGGTAAAGTAAAGAAAATCAAAGGACCGTACATTGTTGATATCAATACGCTCTATAGGGTAAAATTTGAAAATAGCCAACTTGTATTCAGATTTCGTACAAGCCAACTCTTTCAATATGAGAATTTAATCAATGAAAAACTTATATATCCATTTTTAGACAGAAATTTGAACCCTAATGACATAGATTTAAGACAGAAAGTAAAAGAAATGATTAATACAAAAACAGGCTCGTATTTCTTCAATAAAGAACAACCTCCAATAATCCCCGTTTGTAATTTAGTTTACTATGATGAAACTAAAGAAACAATTCCTTATATTTTCTCAGTGCAAGACTATATCCGAGGGAAACCTTTATTTCAACTCATCAATCAATATATTAGTGAAGGGAAAAACTTATACTCTAATAAATTTATAAATTTATTCAATAATTTAGGAGAACATCTTGGCAATTTACATAAAATCAAATTTGATACTTTTTTCAAAGAGGTAAGTAATATCGGACAAAAGAAAAAAACTTCTTATATTGAATTTTTTGACTATGAAATAGAACAAAAGATACAAGAAGCGAGGAAAAATCAACTAGAATTTTGTGATGAAATTAGAGATTTCTATAAAGATAATAAAGCTTTAATCGAAGATGAAACTGAATTTGTTCTTTTACATAATAATTTTCAGAGTCAAAACATTATTGTTAAAGAAGAACTTGGTGTTATTAAAATAAATGGTATAGTAGATTTCGATAACTGGTGTGTTGGCAGTAGAGCTCAAGATTTTATTAAAATTGATTATTGGATTTTAAAACCCTTAAATAATTCCTCGTTTTATGATTCTTTTTATGATGCATATTCTAAATATTTTTCAGTAAATAATGATTTTAAGAAAAAAATAGATTTATATAAATTAATCTGGCTATTGGGTGAATATAATTTAGAATCTGAATTAATAAAAAAGTCAGATCAGATGGATATTATAAAAACAACACGATTGTCATTAGAAAACTATCTATTTGAAATCAAAGCAATAATTCGGTAAAATAAAAAATTAGTTCATATGAATTTTAATTTTCATATAAATTTTTAAAGGTAAAGTTATATCATTTTGGTATGACTTATACACCATTCGAATTATTCAAACTAAATAATGTCGCAGTATAATAGAGAACTAAAAGTTGCAATAGAAATTATTAGAAAAGCTTTTTTAATAACAGAATGGTTTAGAAAAAAAGGAATCGAATCTTTTTATTTTAAAAAGTTGGATCAATCACCAGTAACATTAGCAGATTTTGCATCTCAAATTTATCTTATTTCTCAGTTAAGGGAATACTTTCAAGATGACCAAATAATAGCAGAAGAAGAAAACATAGAATTTATAGATCAAGAAGCTGAAATCTTAATAAAACAATGTTTTGAGGAATTAGGTATAAATGAACTACCAATCTTAAAAGAAAATATTGGGTACCGAGGTAAATCATCAGAGCGTAAATGGACTATAGATCCCATTGATGGAACAATTGGATATCAAAAAGGTTTATCGTATGCTATCGGTGTTGGATTTATGGTTGAGTCAAATCCTAAAATTTGTGCTATTGCAGTACCAAATTATAATGAAAAATCATTAGCTATTTTCTCCGCTGAAGAAAATCAAGGTGCCCATGTCTCATATAATACTAATGTTTTTAAACCGATAAAAGTAAGTCAAAATGAGAAGATACATAAAATTCGATTATGTCATTCACTACATTATGATAAACCTTGGGTTCTCGATTTTGCAAGGAAAATAGGCATAAGAAACTTTATTCAAATTGATAGTATGGCAAAATTTAGTATGGTAGCTGATGGTACTGCTGATCTTTATATTAAACCTCTAGATGCGGAACATTCATTCACATGGGATTTTATGCCCGGCGATTTAATCGTAAGGGAAGCAGGAGGTCTTGTAACAGATTTAAAAGGTGAACGTTTAAAGTTTAAAGAAGAAAAATGCTTATGGACGGTTCCCGGAATTATTGCTACTAATGGTATACTCCAGAATAAAATTCTTGAGTTAATTAAAAGAAACTACCTTAATCATATTAATTAATGAATTAAATTATGGCAAAATTTAACAAACTAGTTTGTCGAGTTTTTTGATTTATTTCTAAATTTGCTAATTTAATTCCTATAAGCCTCACTTTTTTTTTAGCATTTGAAAACTCTTTATATAATTCTAAAATAATATTTAAAACATTTTTTTCATCCTGAATGTGAAAAGGAAGTGTTTTTGAACGAGTATACGTTTCAAAACCTTCAAGTCTTATCTTTAATGTTATAGTTTTATATGTAATTTGGTGTTTTACTATAGATTTATGTATTTTTTTATTAATATCTTCTAATTTTGATAAAAT
>Ga0209977_10000230_pt1 | contig 21965 bp, 21 predicted proteins | sample SumtaG_2_FD_183113 | JGI IMG/M metagenome (GOLD analysis project Ga0209977, IMG submission 183113) | Deep subsurface microbial communities from Indian Ocean to uncover new lineages of life (NeLLi) - Sumatra_00607 metaG (SPAdes) (version 2) | ecosystem: Environmental > Aquatic > Marine > Oceanic...
AAGGTGCAAAGGCTTTGATTCAGTTGGCAAAAGAGGCTCTTAAAGATGGTGACTATCAAAAAGCTGCTGAGTATTGTGGTAAGTTAGCAGAGATAGAAGCCGTTGTTCCAGCAGAAGCTGAACGGGAAGTTGATAAACCTGAGAAAAAAGATGAGCCAAAGGATAAGGAAGAGCCAGAGGATCATGAGGAACCCGATGGTGATGTTGAAGAAAAGGCTGATGAGCAAGTTGAAACTCCTGAAGAAAAAGTAGATGAAGCTAAAAGAACAAGGACGGCGGCGGCAATGAAGGCTAAAATAGCAAAGGAAGACAAAGCTAAGAAGGATAAAAAGGATAAGGAAGACAAGGCTAAAAAAGACAAAAAGGCCAAAGCTGAGCAGGATAAAAAGGATAAGGAAGACAAGGCTAAAGTTAAAAAGGATAAGGCCAAAAAGGCTAAGGAAAGTAAAATCCGGGTAGAAAGCACTGAGGATATTACTGAGAGAAAAGCTATGTCAACTTTGAAAGATCTGCTTGGTATGCACTAATATTACTTTACTTATAGATAAAAGTACGTTAAGTAGCAGTTCTTCGATTGTAGAAGGTGTTATCCCTCCTATTGGTAGTGCTGGCTGGTAAGTTCTGATTGTAAGTGGAGTTACGGAGGTGGGTACCTTAAATACTCGCCAATGATCATAATCAGGTCGTTGGTTAGATATATGATCCAGGCCCTGTAGCCCAACTGGCAGACACGGTAGTCTTAGAAACTACTTATGTGTAGGTTCGACTCCTACTAGGGCTATTATGACTATTACAGAAGCAGAAAAAAGGTGTGAGGAATTAGACAAACAAATATCTGCTATCAAGAAAGAGTATGATTTTGATGGTTGGGCAAAACATTGTGGTCGAATTGAGACAAAGCCCCTAAAAGAGGAATTGTATAAATTGCTGACGGCAGTTATCAAGGCAAAAGAAACAACTGAGATTGAAATATAATTGCTCAGAGGTTGAATATGAAAAAAGTATTAGTTCTTTGTGGCCATTTTGGAAGTGGCTTTCGTATTTTCCAATCTGGGTTTCATTTTACATTACAGTATGGATTTATTCATCAAGATGGAACTTTTGATGTTGATGAACACAGAGAGATAACAGAGATTAGTAAAGAAGATATGATTCAGTTGGCAGCTATGCTGCTTGCAGAAGTATTTGATTAACAAATGGGCTGGTAGCTCAATGGGAGAGCACGGCACTTGCACTGCTGAGGTTATCAGTTCGAATCTGATCTGGTCCATTTCAGAGTGTAGGGCAATTGGGTAGCCTACCTGGCCTGGAACCAGGATGTTGGTGGTTCAAATCCACCCACTCTGATTAAGTAGTGGGTTTTTAATTGTTATGATGGATAGGTATTGGAGATAACAAGATGATACTAGTTGAGAATATATTAGCTAAATCAATTATCGAGGAAATATCAAGAGAAAAACTTCCAGATAAGGTCCTCTGTCGTATTAGTTATCCTATTTGTGATATTGGCAAAAGGAATGCTAATGATAGAGTTTATGAAGATGATGTTTGGGATAAAGTGCATGAAGAGAAAGACCTAAAAGAAAAGTTGGAAAATCGTGCACTCTTCGGTCATGCAGAACATCCTGAACAAACTCAATCCAACCTTGAAAAAACCAGTCATGTTATCTTTGAAATGTGGAAAGATAATGGACAAGAGTGGCAGAAACTGGATGTGCTTGATACTCCGGGTGGACGTATTGTAGATACTTTACTTAGAGCAGGATGCAGAGTTGGAGTTTCTACTAGAGCAGAAGGTGATCTTGAAGAAGCAGAAGATGATGATGGAGCTTATCAAAGAGTTATTCCTGAAAGTTATAAGTATGTAACTACAGATTTCACGGCCGACCCATCCACCTTTGGAGCTATACCGCATGATGTTAAAAGGAATGTTGTATCTGAAATTAAGAAGGTATATGAAAGTAAAGATGCTGATGTAAGTGATAAAGAATTTGCATCTTGTGTGCTTGAAGGTATGAAGTGTAAGGACAAAACTAAATGCCAGAAGTGCGGTTGTTGTGAAGCGCTTAAAGAGAATAAAACAATAGAAACTCTAATCAAAGAAGGCCTTATCAAAGTAGATACCAAAGTCAAGTATGAAGATAAGGATTTCAAAGTTGCCGCAATAGATGAGTCAGTAAGTTCTATTACTATTTCACCGGACTCAGAAGACCGTCATGTCAAAATAGAGCAAGGTGCTGTTCGTGTAGATGGTAATCCTTCTGTGGTAATAGATAAAGATGGCACTGTTACGATTTTGAAGCCACTGGAAACAGCTGTAGAGGAGCCATGCCCGTCGGGGCCAGCAGCAGAGGTAGCTGCTGAACCATCATCTCCTGCGGAGGCTGGTAATACAGGATTGGGAATGCCAGCAGTGGATGTTGATGACGAAATTCCTGAGGCTAAGAAGGATTCAGCGAAGAAGTCTAAACCTCCTAAAAGATATACAGAAGAAGAGCAATTGAAAAGACGAAAAGAGGATCACGCTGCAATAGTTCCTGAGAATAAAGAATTTAGGTTAACAAAAGAAAATTTAATTAATTGCCTGGGCAGTACTGTTAAGATAGAAGAAGGAGAGCACAAGGATAAGCAGGGTAAACTTACAGTGATTAGTGAAGCTGGAATTACGATTGCTCTTGACGATGGAACAACGGTGAGTATTGAGGATCCATCCGCAGTTAACATTACAGTAACAGCTCCAGCTCCCGCAGAAGAGATAGAACCTGTTGGTGCGACAGAAGAAGAGAAAGAGCAGATGGCTGCCGCTGGACCTTTGCCTGTTGAGAAAGATGTTCCTGAAGAAGAGGAAAGGTTTGAATCAAAAGAAAAAGTTGAAGAACACAAACTACCTACCGAAGGTGGAGTTAGTGATAAAATAGCTCCAAGTAATCTACTACAAGATAAAGAAGGTGCTAGTTGGGTTGTTAAAGAAGTTAGTGATATAAACTTAACTGTTACTCAGCCAGGAGCACCCGAGACTGAAAAAGCTATTAGTTGGGATAGGGTTGGAGACTTTGGTTTTACAAAGGTTTCTGAAAGAGAATTGGAAAAAGAAAGTCGTACTATAGTTATTCGTGAAAAGGACGATGGTTGGTCAGTTTACTTAACTGGAGATGGTAAGGATAGACTACTAAGAGCTTGTGAAGAAAAAGAGGAAGCTATTAAGTTTGCTGAAAAAGAAGCTGGTGATATGAGCATTCCTTACAAGGGAATAGTTGAAACTAAAGTAGATGAACAGGAAGAAAATGGTTGGTCTAGTGTTAGTGATGAAAGTATAGTAACTGCATATAATGTTTTTATGAAACTAGCGGATGCAGGTAGACCTTTTAACTCAGAAGATGTAGCGGCAGTTTTTATACAAATTAAGAAAAGAGGATTAGAGGATAAAGTTTTAGGAGATAAAAATAGAGAATCTAAAGTAGATGAAACAGCAGATATCAAAGCAATGTACAAAGCTGCTAAACTACCTGCTCCAGATGGTAAAGGTATTCATACAAAGGCTTTTCATGAACTCGCTATTAACGTGGCTAAAGGTTATGTTGAGGGTGGCGATACTCCACAGGAAGCCCTTGATAAAGCATATCCTACTGCAATGAAACAACTTGGAAAAGAAAAGGCTGTGAAGAAAGCCCATCAGAAGAGTGAGGCTAAAGTAGATGAAGCAGATAAAGATAGAATGATAGCTCAGCTGGTTAAATTATATAAGAGATATGAAGAACAGCTTAAGGTAGAAAAAGATGAAGAAAAACGTGCAGAGTTAGAGCAGAAGTTGGTTGATGTTGAGAAGGCTCTTGGAAGTTTAGAGTATGTTATGGAAGAATCCAAAGTAGATGAAGGAAAAATTTGGCATGTTGAATATGAGGATGGTACAGATAGAGATGTTACTGGAGTTGATTCAGAGGAAGCAGCTATAGAAGTATCCAAAGAGTTAGATCCTAAGTTGAAAATTAAGAAGGTGACATTAGTTTCTCATAAGGAAGTTGAGGAAGCTAAAGAATCAATTTCTACTACGGCTAAAGAAATCAAGAATCTAAGAGTTCAGGAAGCTTCTACAAGAGCTGAAAGAGATAAAGCAATTGAACTTCTTGAAGAGATCGTAGATGAGAAAAAGCAACTTAAAGAGAAGGATAGGAAAGAAAAAGCCTTTGAGGTTAAGATCCTTATTAGTAGAATCGGTAAAACCATGGAGGCTAAAGAACAAGAAATAGGTGCTCTTAGATCTAAACTTGAAGAGAAGGCCAAACTGGCTGCTGATCTAAAAGAACAGATTAAAGAACAGAATGAGTTGGGTGTTCAACTTGCAGAGAAGTTGAAAGAAACACAAACCAACTTATCAAGTGATATTAAAAGTTTGAAGGAATCTGCTTCATCTACTAAAGATAAGCATCAGAATGCTTTGTCAGAAGTAAAGGAGAAACATCAGAAGGAACTGAGTAAGATAGTTAAATCATTAGGAGAAAAAGCAGAAAAAGATAAAGGAGAAGCTGCAGAAAAGATAAGGGAAGAAGTTACAAAGGAATTTGTTAAGAGTTTTGTTGCGTTTAAGCTTTCTGAAACTAATCTGAAAGTTGATGATAATTCTCGAGCACTTCTTGAGAATAGTAAGTCACTGGAGGAGGTGGATGATCTTTTGGATGAAATTATGGATGCTAGTAGGAGGAGTGCACTTCACTCTAAATCAATTAGCACTATCCACATCAGTAAACGCGAAGTTACTAATCCAGAAGAGAAAGAAGCTGAACGTCAAGTTGAAAATGTATTTGAAGGTATGGGTATGTGAAAGGGGTAAAATAATGACTGATATGGAACTTGTCCAGTCTCAGCTTACAGCCCTACAAGAGCGTCAAGAAGCACTGATGCGAATTCCCCGAATCAAAAAGTATCTGGGTGTTGTTGAAAAGCACGTTCAAGATAATCAGAATCGTAGTATGACGTTTTATGAAAAACGGAACGTGGCCCAGTGTCTTTACAATGCTGTGATCGATACAGGTCTGAAAGCAGGAACAAAGTTATTTGAAGCTACAACTGAAGATAGCATTGAATTCTTAGGTGTACAGCTTCCTGTTATCGCAGCATTACTGCCTTCGCTAGCTCTTAGTGAGATAGCAGTTGTGCAGGCTATGGATCGGAGAATTGCTGCTGTGTTCTATCTTGATGTGAAGTATGGCACGGCCAAAGGTAACGTCGCTGCTGGTGAGGTTATGATTGGTGCAAAGAGTGGACATGAGGTAGGAAAAAGTGGTCGTAGATACGCAATGGCGCGTGTTGTCGATGAGAACATTGGTACTGGTAACGGTGCCAAAATTGGTACTGTCGATTATGATAAGTTGATCCATCTTGATAATGTTAAACTTGAGAAGGTTGCGAATATTGGTACTATTAACGAAATCAGAACTACTTTGGGTACCAGTACTGTGGCGGGTGTTATTACCGGTAGTTATGTTACTGGTAATGGCTCAATTAATGCCGCTGGCGGGTATAATGTGACCATCAAACTTCTGGATAGTACTGATATAGTATACATTACTTATGATTACCAGTATGATCTTGTTGAAGATGATTATGGCAACAAGACTGGTGTTCCTGAGGTTGATGTATCTGTGACTCAGTCTACAATGGAAGCAATTGATTTTCCATTGAGGGCAAAGTACAGTATCGGGGCTCAGATTGACTTGCAGAAGGCACATGGTATCAATCTTGAGAGCGAACTTGTGAAGTATCTTGGTAGTGAAGTTAAGTTTACCATTGATCAAGTTGGTCTGGATATGATTGATGATGCGGCTGGCAGTTCGGACGCTGCTACTGGTCCTGATGATTGGGATGCACGTCCTGGTCTTGGTGAACCGTGGCTCAAAATACAGGGCCCTTTGCGTGGTGACACGTATCGAAAAGCTGCTTAATTGCTGGGAAACCTTAACAGGTAATGCTGAAGGCAATCAGCAGCCAGGTTGTTAGAAAAGATAATAAGATGATTGAAAACTGGGAACAATACAAAGATTTGGAATACTATCCAGACAGAGTCTGTAAGTGTGGATGTGGTGGAAGGATACTGGTACAGCCTCACCATAAGTATTATGGTATTCCTAACTATATTAGTGGACACGGTAAAAGGATTCCTATGGAAACAAGGACTTGTGCTTGTGAATGTGGTGAAACTTTTGAATGTAAGGTGAACAGTAAGAAGAGATATATTATAGGACATAGAGCTAGAACACAATTACATTCTATTCAAGTTTCAAGAGAAACAAGGACTTGTGCTTTACCAGGTTGCTCTACTACTTTTGAGGTAAGGTCGACAAGTACACAAAAGTATTGTAGTACAGAATGCCAACTTGAATTCGTACACAACTACAATCAAAAACCTTGTTCCAGGGAAACAATTGAAAAGATATCTGATTCTATTTCAAAACTATATTTAGAAGGATTTAGACCTAAAACATTTTACGATGATGGTTGGGTTGCTACAAGGATAGGTGAAATGGTATATTGTAGATCATCCTATGAGAAGAAAGCAGTGGATATACTAAATAGTTTTGAAGATGTTGTTACAATTAGGACTGAGCCTTTGAGAATACCATACGTGGCTAATGGAGTTAGACGATTTTATTTACCAGATTTTTTGGTATCAACAACTATAGGTAACTTGTATCTAATTGAGGTGAAACCTAAAGGTCAGATGGTAGAAAAGCGGAATCAGATTAAGTTTACTGCCGCTAAAAATTATGCTGCAAAACATAACATGATCTTTCTTATTTGGACAGAAGATATTCTTTTTTCTAACAATAATGGTTCAACGACTGCGTCTTTACAAGAGATTGTAAAGGCAACGGTGGCTATCTTATCAGACGATGGTAAGGTAATGATACAGTCTGATCTGCATAGAAATATGCAGAGGCAAGAGGAAACTACTTGCCCGCCTATTTTAGTTAAATAGGTCATAAAGTAACAGAATGCTGGAAGAAGTCGGAAATTAAAGACAGGTTTGAGCAAGGCTCGAATTATATCTTTGAGAAAACCAAACGTGGAGTGGCAACGTTTATCCATTGTGGTAACGATGTTGCTCGTGTAATTAGACAGCTTGACAAGTTCAAACCACGTGGTGGAGCTACTAATGTTCCAACAGGTCCGATGGTGATTGGTGACCTTGAGGGTCGTTTGGTTGTACAGAACCCCTTCAAGAGAAGGGCTTACTACACTTTGGGATTTAGAGGTCCGTCGTATCTCTATGCGGGATTCATTTACGCCCCTTATATTCCATTATTCACCACGCCGACGTTAATTACTTCTGACTTGATGGCACAGAAAGGCTTCCTTTCGAGTGCAGGATTCAAGGTGATTAATGCTGGTTTGTTCTGTGAAGGCAAGATTACGAATTTAGGAACAGGTTACGCGACTTCTTAGTAATCGTAGTGAGGTTGTTAAATCGTATAGGGAGGAGTTTTTCTCTTCCCTATACTTCTTTTTGAATTTTGAGGAGAAGTGAGAGATGATTGAAAAAAAGATTAGGGCATTACATGATGCTGAGTTGAAGACTTGCTTTGGATTTCATTTTCTAGTTAAAGGGGAAGTAAAGAGGATACAATTCAAGAATCAAAGTGCGTTTGACGAACTTTTGAAGGTAGGCAAAATCGTTGAAGCCGATAGGAGTGAGGAAGAATCAAAAAACATTCCAGTTATATTACCAGAGGTAAGTGAGGATACTATAGTTGAGGTAGAACCTAAAGAAGAATCTACAGTAGAAGAATTAGAAGAAGTGTTAACTGGTCCGGAGGTACATATTGATGTTATGTCAGATGGAAGTATACAACCTAAAGGAATGGATCCTCCGGAAGATTCTCCCACTGTGCATAGTATAGAATCTATTGTTAATATTCCAATGGTCGGCCAAAGGATTGAGGAGACTTCTGGTGATACGGAAGTTCTTCCAGAAGAGCAATCTGATGAAGCATTTGAAATTGAAGAACCTCCTACTATACAGGAAGCAGGAGCTTTATCAGAAATTGAAGAAATTCCCATTGAGGATCGGGATGAAAGTAAACCTGAATTAAAACCAGGTGAAGTTGTAGATGAATAATAATAGGGTGGTGAAATGGATAGAGAAAGAGCCCGTACAGTATTACATGAACTTAGTAGAAAGTTAACACTACTTGGAACTGAGAGAAAATCTATCAAGAGAAGGGATATTATTGATAGTATACTTCTAAGTAAGGAAGGTGAGTTATATCAACTAAAAAAGTTGTTGGGTATCAAAGACTAATTTTAGTAAGGTGGATAACAAAAAATGGACAATTTGATAAACGTTCCAGGTTATGGTGATCTTGATGCTGATAGAGATTACAAGGTAGATCTATCGGCTGGGGGCACTGACCAAGATTTCTCCGCACTTACTGGTGTTGTTAGAGTAAGTGCAGGTCAGTGTTATGCAAATGCTTCTATGGATCATGTACAAGAAGGATCTACTTATGGGAGAGTTCTAAATAGTCTACTCTCTAGTGGGAGAGTAGTGAAACTTGCGGAATCTGGTGGGCAGGATCTTACAGTTGATCTTGGCGCTACTAATAGAGTGTTAACGCTGAGTGCTAATGTTGCTCTAGACCAGAATTTGCGTACAATTGATAGTCCCGAATTTGCTGATATCATAGTAAAGAGTCCTTGGAAAGATGTGAGAGCTTATGGTGCAACTGGAGATGGGGTAACTGATGATACTGTTGCATTACAAGCAGCTCTAGATGCACTTTCTAATGGTGATACTTTGTTGATTCCACCAGGCGTTTACTTGGTATCAGACCAATTAGATTTTGATGGTTCTCGAGGTGGAATGCGTATTGTGGGTGCTGGACGGCGGGGAACTTGTATCCAATGGTCAGGTGGTGCTGAACCTACCAAAGCGGTGTTTAAGCTTAGCCGAGTTGGTTATTCAAATATCACAGGTATTCAGTTTTATGCTGGTGTGCCTTTTAGTGGGTCAGGAAATGAACCTGGATATGCAGTCTTAGTCACTTCTGATGGTAGTGAAGGTGAGGGTAGATTTACTGGTTATAATGTATTTCAACACTGCCAAATACAGGGTGGATCAGTTGCGTGTCTTCAAATTGGTGTTGCAGGGGATGTAAATATTGATGGTAACACTATCCTTCATTCTTCCGTACAAGGTAGTAATGATGGTGCCTGTGTAATTGTTGAAGGCATCAATACAAACAATACAGCTATACGTGAATGTAATATTGCGAATTCTGGTACTTACGGTATAGAGATACGAGTACACGCCAGGGGTACGGTTTTAGATAATAATCAAATGTCTGGACACGCAACTTCATTTATTTTTATATCTAATGAAGTAAATGCAGGTGTGGCTATTCTTAACCACCAGATAGAATTGTACACATGTCCGTTCTTGACGGTAGAACCAACTGCTGGTAGTGACAAGAGTCAAGCCCATGTTTTGATAGATCAATTAGATATTACGAATAATGGTACTGAGTTGATTATGAATTGTCAGGGTATGGGCACTTATCAGTTACGAAATTGTCGTATTGCAGGACTAGGTGACCCTGTAGGTCCTAATAGTGGTAAATTATTGTTTGCTCCTTCTTCAACTGTAAATCAGGGATTAGCTACATTGTATACTCAGGGTGTGCATTTATACAATGGCGCATGGTTTGATGTAGATACAGAAGGGCCAAATGCTATGCGTTGGATTGATTTGGGTTACGGTTATTCGACAAATTCAACTCAACCCACAACAGATCCAGACATAAATCTTTATAATGTCAACTTCACTACTTCAGGTATTATTACCGCTGTAGGACTAACTGTTGTTAATGCTATCACAGAGTTTTCTACTGATGGCACATTAGGTGGCAATTCAGATAGTGCTTTACCTACAGAAAAAGCTGTAAAAACTTATGTGGATACTCTTGAATTCATTGATCTTACTGATACACCTAATAGTATTGCTTCAGGAGATATAGGCAAATTTGTTAAAGTTAGTAATAGTCTAGATATAGAATTTGTAGATGAAACATTACTTGATGATTTGAGAGCTCTTGGTGATCCTGCTTCTGATGGGCAGTTTATAGTAGCTACTGGGGCAGGTGAATTTGCTTATGAATCAGGTAATACTGCAAGAACTTCTCTTGAATTAGGAACAGCCAATACTCCCACATATGCTGGACTAAATTTAATTGCTGATGGCGCGGCACTTGTTTTGAAGAATAGTGTTGATGAAAATGGTGAGGGCGAAGCAGAAACATTAGTAAAATTTACTGATCACACTGGTGCTATTCTTGCACAAATTCAAGGTTCTCATGCTGGAGCTGCTGATGATACAAAAGGTGATTTAATATTTTCAACTAATAGTGGTTCTGGTTTAGTTGAAAGGATGCGTATTCAGGAAGCAGGGATGATTCATTTTACTTCTTTACTTTCTTCTCAGCCAATATTGAGAGTTGAAAATAAAAATGCTGATGCAACTGGGCCGACTGTTGAAGTATATAATAATCCAGGTGGCTCTGGTCAGGCAGCAGATAATGATGTTTGTGGATATTTCGTGTTCGCTGCAGATGATAGTGTCGGCTCAAGAACTGTATATGGTCAATTGGCTGGCTATACAGCGGATGTGACGAATGGTGATGAGGCTGGTAAGTTTGTTCTTTCAGTAAGAGTGGATGGTTCATCCAAAAACACTATCACGCTTAACGGCTACAAAGGTAGTGTAGTTGGCACAGCAGAATGTATAATAAATGAAAGTAATGCTGATTGTGATTTTGATGTTCATTCTAATACAGGAACTGCTCTTTTTGTAGAAGGCAGTAGTGGTAATGTTACTATAGCTAAAGATTTAGGAGTTACTGGAACTATTACTACATCCGATGTAGATGAAGGTGGTACGGCAGGTATGAATATTAAGACAGCACATGAGACACATACTCTTGCTGCTGCCGGGACTTCTGTTACTTCAATAGATATTCCAGCCGACTGCATGCTGTTAGCTGCATCTTTCTGTGTAAATACCGCAGTTAGTGATGATGGTGGTAATGATACTTGGAGTGCCGCTTTTAGTGGTGGGGATACTTCAGCTATAGTATCAGGCGCTGCTGCCGCACAGAATACAAAGGTTGATAAGCCGATTGTTCCAGCAGCTACAGATGGAGTAACAAACATAACATTCACACCGAATGGAGGTAGTTTTGATGGGGGAGTGATTGAGGTAGTGGTTTATTATATTGACCTTACAAGTTTAGCAAATGTTTAAAAATTAGTAACAATAAGTATTGTTGACAAATTGTTTATTTAGAGAGAAAGGGAAGTAAGATGAAAATCAATTTTAGCCAAAAACTATTGAGTCCTGAAGGCAAGGTAGTGTGTGAGATGACATCCAATGAGGATGGCACACGTGGCCCAGATCGTGATTTTACACTTCGCGCTATTTCGGCAGCAGCTCTGAATGGTGTTTTTCATGATGAAAAGAATGTAGGGGCAGCGGAAAAAGATCTGAGATTTGCTTTACAACTTAAGATATACAGGGATGATGTAGTTGATATGAATTCTGATGAGATTATAAAAATCAGAAAGCTTATTGCCAAGATGAATCATACCCCTTGGATTATCGGTCAGGCAAGAAGGATGTTGGATGGTAAGGATACGGGGATAGTTCCTTATGTAGAACCAAAAGAAGAGCTAGAAGTAGAAGAACCTGTAGAACAACCGATCGAGGAAGAGTCAACTTCTTCTCCTTCTGAGGAAACTGATGAAGCAGCAGTAAAGGAAGAATAGAGGTAATTCTATGACTCAAGCTGAGATGGTTGCTTGGATAAAACAGGAGTTTAGTCCACTTCAACTTATAATAGCACAAGATTCAGATGCAGTTATTGAACAGCAGATAGAAAATGCTATCAGGTATTGGAATACCCACTCTGCTTATAAGATATCTCAGGTATATGACTATTCTCCTGGGACTAAGAGGGTTCAACTTGATGCTGAATTTAAGTCGGTTGTAGATGTCATTCCTACAAAGGCTACTGGGTATATTTGGAGTAGCCATCCATTGTGGACTCTGGTAGGGATTACTGTTCTTGATAATGTTACTACTGATTTGATCATGATGTCCGAAGCATTTAGGAGTTACAGAATATATGTGGGGACGAATTTTAGGTTTGCGTATAAAAGGGCTGATGATCCAACAGAGGGAGGTTATTTGTATTGTGTGAATGTTCCGAATAATACAAGTAGTTTACTGGCAATTGGAACAAAAAGAATTACTGCGAATGAGAATATCAAAAGTCAGTATATTATAGATTGGATTCTTTACTATGCAAAGGCTTTGGTGAAGCAGATAGAAGGTAACGTGTTAAGGAAAACAATGATTATCGATACTCCTCTTGATGGCCAAAGTTTGGTCGACGAAGGGAGAGAAGAGGTCAAGGATTTGCAGGAAAGCTTACAGAGGGATTCGCGGTGGATAATTTTTGTGAAGAGGAAATAACAGTAGAAAAGGCAGAAGTAGGGGGAACTTCTGCCTTTAGGTGGATAACCCTCCGTGTCCTTTCAGGTATCGGGTACTAATTTTTTATGCATTTAATATATTTAATATAATTATACAATGGAGGGGTTGTACTTCAGAATTTTTTAGTAATCTTTTAGTAATATGTGGATACTTTCACTAATAGAACAAATAACTGGGTTTATACCAAGGCCTACTATTATCCGTGAGGATGAGGGTGGATTTAGGCAGGTGCCAAAACCCTGGAAGAGTTGGCCTTGGCATCACTGGCCTTGGATTAGATGGTCCTGGATTAAAAAACCATGGGCAATGTGGCCTTGGGCCCCAAAAGATGAAGGAAAAAGCACTTGGCTTACCGAGATGAAACCCGGGGAATGGTACTGGCTAATTCCTTGGATTATGGAGAATGAAGTTAGCAAGATTACGACCCAAGTTGTTGATTTAAGAATTCAATCTGTGTGGACATTGGATGGTCATGATATTGCTATTGGTGGAGCTATTAGATATTATATAGCAAAAGCTATGGATGCTTTGTTAAAAGTTCAGGATTATGATGATAGTCTAAGGACATTGGGTCTAGGAGTGATATTTGAGTTTGTTCGTAAACATACATTGGATGAGCTAAGAAGTGGGATAGAAGATCTGAAAGCAGACATCCTTGAACAAGTCAGGAAACAATCTACAGGATGGGGTTTGAAGATACAACAAGTACTTTTAACCGATGCTGGAAAGGCTCGAAATATTCGTTTACTTGGTAATGGAAGTAGTGCTGTAAGTCAGGGAAGCAATGTTTGAACTTCTGGAAAAAATATTTGAGGTAGTAGCTGATATACAAAGGAAAAGAGGAAGCTTCTAATGCCTATTGGGGTTTATGACCATTCTAAGACAAGAGGAACTAATCATCCTAATTGGGTTCCACGAGAAATAAGAATTTGCGCTTGCGGATGTGAAGAAACTTTCGAATGTAAATCTAATAGTAAGAAAAGATATATCAATGGACATAGTAGAAGAGCTTTAAGAGAAACAAGAATCTGTGAGTGTGGTTGTGGTGGAACTTTCGAATGTAAAGTAAATAGTAAACAAAAGTATCTCCAAGGACACAGTAATAGAGGGAAGCATACCAATTATCCTAATAGAATTCCAAGAGAGATCCGCAACTGCATCTGTGGTTGTGGTGGAACTTTCGAATGTAAGATTACAAGTAACCAAAAATATATCTATGGACATTATTGGAGAGGCAAAAAGATCCCTCCGGATCAGGTTGAGAAGATACGTGTAGGTACAAAGAAATATTATGAAGATCCTAAGAATCATGAAAAACAAAGTGTTAGGATGAAAGAAGTTATGGGTCGTTCTGAAGTAAAGGAGAAATGTAGAAAAGCCGCTGTGGAACGCTGGGAAGATCCGGAATATAGAGAAAAACAACTTAAAGCAATATTCAAAGGGTGTGAACTTTTACCAAATAAACCAGAAAAGTTTTTAGATATATTATTTCAAAGACTCTTTCCTAACCAAATTAAATACATAGGTGATGGTAAGGATGAGGATTCTATTATTGGAGGGAAGTGCCCTGATTTTATCTTTACTGATGGTCAAAAGAAAATTATTGAACACTTTGGTGATTATCACCATGGAGAAGGAGTAACAGGGATTCCTAATGAACAACATGAACAAGAAAGGATTGATTTATTTGCAAAACATGGTTATCAAACTTTAATCATCTGGGGATATGAATTAGAAGATATGGAAAGACTACAAGAAAAGATTGTGGAGTTTTGCACTTAATGGACGTTCTTTTACTACAACTTTTGGAAGCTACTGCATCTGATATAAGAAGAAAACACAGATCCATAAAGCGGCTCTTTCCCGATTTTGATGTCAAAACTAAAGGGGTTGAAGACCGTGGAGGGCTCCGACTTGAGGATCAGGACGCAAATACCTGGAAATTTAAGATACACTCAGGTACTCAAAATGACTTATGGTATGATGATTACTTATCTTTCAAACTTGTTAAGCCAACATTAGAGAGGCTGGTGAAAGATAGGAGGCTTTGGGTTGCTGATAAGTCAAGAGTTGATTTGCGGAAGTTAGCAAAAGAATTTATGGATAAAGTAGATATCCAACTATTCTGCTCTTGCCCCGCTGATTTGTATTATGGTGGTCATTACATAAGAAGTTTGGGAAAGTATGACGCTAAGTATACGAGAAGTGAAATACGCCCACCGAAAGTTAGAAATCCAAAACAATATGGGATGGTTTGTAAACATTTAGATCGATTACTAAAAGCTTTGCCATTCTATGGTTCGACAATGGCTAAGTGGATAAAAGATTTCTATTCCAAGGATATAGCTAAGTGGGAGCAAGAGGCCAGAGAAGAATTTGGATGGGTCAAAGCAGCGGCAAAGGCTTTAGCAAAGAAACGTGAGGAAAAACCTGAAGTAGAACCAGAAGTAGAGGAGCCTGAAGTAGAACCAGAAGTAGAACTAGAAGTAGAGGAACCGGAAAAGGTAACGGTTGGAGCAGAAAAGCCTCCCAAAGTAAAGAAGCCCCATAAGGCAAGAAAACCGGCTAAGGCAGAGAAGCCTCCCGAACCAGAGTGGGTTCCTGAACCAGGAAAACGTCCAGAGGAGGAATACTTTTAATGTTTGATGAACTACTCGAAAAAATCAAATCTGTTGACTTACTTGAGAGTAAACTACTTTCTATTTTTGAAGGAAAGAGTTGGGAGTACATAGCTAAAGCTCTTTACACAATCTTGGATGATATTGATACAGCAAGTGATATGTGTAAGGATAATTATAAAGCATATCAAGATGTGGTCATGAAGTTACAAGCTAAGAAGAATGAATTTTTGTCCTCTGATGGATATACCCTAAAGCCTGCAATTGAAATAGATGGTGATTCTGAAGAGCAACCAAATAACAGTATGCTTCAACTAGATGAGGATGATAGTACTGTTGGACTAATGAGATATAATGCTACCACCAGTGAGTGTGTTTGCCACATCTATGGGTTGAATGATGATGAACTACTTGAATTCTATAGAAATACAATACTTAGTCCAGAGCATTATACTACTGTAGGAGCCCAAAAGCAGTATCCTAAAGATAAAGCTGAAGTTGAGGAGGAGATTGAGAAGCGTAGTTTAGAACTTCCGGTTACAGAATCTATAAACGAAAATCTCACTGGCCATGCCCGGAGGGAATTAGAACTTGCGAGTATGTTTGATAAAGAAGTAGAGGGTTCTGAAGCTGCTGGTAGTTGGAACATATTATGTGCTGAAGCTGTTATGGAATTGATGGAAGTATTTGCTAATCAAGGACACTCAGGATTTAGTGCTTCAATGACCCAAGATTTATTTAGTCGATTAGCAAAATATGAACCTCTAACTGAACTTACAGATAATTCTGATGAGTGGAATGATATATCAGAAATGCAAAGTGGAGAGCCGGGATGGCAGAGCCAAAGAAGTCCATCTTGTTTTTCAGAGGATGGAGGCAAAACTTATTGGGATATAGATGAAGAGTATTATATCCGCGAAGATGAAGATGGAGAGAGATACAGTGGCGGCTTGTCAGAAGAAGAATGGGGTAATCGACCAATGCACCAATCCAAACACTTTGAGAAAAAGGAATAACTAATGGATATGTTCAACTTAGCTTCTGAACTTGAATACATGGATATGCAAGATAGACTAAGGGCTTTTGAGGCTACTACGATGGATGCAGTAACATTCCTCCCTGCACATTTGGGGGTAGTTAAGGCTAAAGTTAAGGACTTAGCCAAGCTAAAACAAAAGTGGGGTTTGGAAATTCTTGAGGATGACGATGGGAATAAAGATGTTAGGATTGAAGATGCTCTTAGAATAATCGTTCCAAAGGAACACTGGGATGTTTTTCAAGAGATGTTTGTAGGTGAGTTAAACAATGATTCCTACCTAAATCTGAAGAACCTTCTTAATGAAGCCATGGAGGATGAACTTGGAGATCTTCGAAATGATTTAAAGCCTGCTTTGTTTGAAATGTTTAATGAGCAGCGTTTTACTTCTTTAGATAAAACTATAAAAGTTTGGCAGGGTCGTTTTGGAATAAATCAAATTGCAGTAAATAAGAAGAAAATAATTGCTACTTCTGCCCACAAGGGAAAAGATATCCAAAGATTACACGGTGAACTTCTTCGTGCCTATGGAGAGGACAAAGGTGGTCTGGAAATGCTATTATCTGATATGAAAAGTAGTAGACCACTGGGTGCTTATGATGTATTTAAAAAATATGATTATCTTTATGGTACTAGAGTAATAAGTGAATTCGAAGATGTTACATTGGTATTTGAAGCTGCTATTGACATGGCTTTTATGACATCTGCATCCATTTACATTGATGATGAGGATGTGTTAGATGAGGTAGAGGACCAGATAGTTACAGTTAAAAGAGTTGGGAATGTTCTATATCCTGCTGATGAGAAATTCAATGTTGGCTTTTTTGGTACACTTTACGACATTATTGAAGAAGTAGAGGAAGCACCAGAAGAGGATTTTATACCTAAATGAGTAGTTCATCGATTGTAGGCGAAGCCAAGTTGGTTAAACAAGGTGTTAGAGGAGTGATTAGAGGATTAACAATGGATAATAACATATTGGAAAAAATTCGGGAAGCAAAAGATGTTAACTTATATCAGCAACTGCTTAGGACCCTAGGAGATTACTCGGCCTCGGTACCAGCGACAGGTGTTGACAACCTATTTGATACAGCGGCGGCACAAGGTAAAAAAATACTACCTAAAGATAAGAAAGCTCTGGAAATTCTTGACTATATACTTTCTAGTGGAATTACCGCAAGGGTTGTCCACAAGTTACTGAACCTGAGGTTCTCAGACTTACCAGTTGAGTGTAGGCCAATTATGAAAGATGGACGTAAACATCTGGTGGCAAACTGGTCAAGAGGTGCGAAGATTAGTGATAGAGTGAAAGATCTTGTTAATTGGGAAGCTGATGGAAAAGCCGGTCGCTGGACAGATATTGATGGTGAGGCAACCAGTTTAATTCCGATACAGAAGGAGAAACAGAATGATAAATGAACAACCTGATGTTTTGAATTTGCTAAAAAAACTTCAAGAATCTACAACTGAAGATATTGATGAGGAAAGAGGCTCCTTCAAGAAAGGTGATAAAGTCACATATGATATGCTTGGAGGCGGACTTACCAATTCCGACCTTATTAGAATGCTGGGTACTAACGAGCACGCAACAAGAGCAAATCATAGTGAAACTGTGGCAGAGATTGTAGAAGCTATTGGTGAAGAAGTAGCTCGCTATAGTATAATGTTTGAAGATGGATTTGTTATTAATGATGTGGCTGCGAGTGAGCTGAAATCTGTGAAGGAAGAATTCAAAGACACTCCGGAGAAAGAATGGAATCCAATAGGTAGCCATGATAAAAGACTTACCGGGAAAGTTCGTTGTGCTAATTGTGAAGAAGAAGTTAAAGTTGTAGATAGAGAAACCGGTTTGTGCAAAGATTGTTTTCAAAGTAGATTTAAGTGGCAGGAAGAATCCAAAACCAATGAAGCAGAAGGTTTTGAAACAGTGGATTTTGCTGACAAGTTTAAAGAAAAATTTTTGAAACAACTGGATGATGGAATGGAAAGAGATACTGCGATTAGAAATGCCTTGAATATTGTCAGCCAAGGAGCTTTTGCAAGGTTGGATATACGAGGACAGAAACGCCAGTTTAAGAGGTTCTTAAACCTTGTAAAAAGCTATGGGAAGACTTTTGAATGTGAGGATATTGAGGAATTCAAAACCAATGAAGCAGAAGAAGCTGCTCAGACAATGAAGCCTCAAGAGAAACCTAACATCAATGCTGAAGACTTCCACATGGAAGATTACAGCGAAGAGGACCTTGAAAAAGTTAAGAGCAAGTCTGAAGAAACTGGAAATGCTATCAGGCAGGTTGAAGATGATGAGTTGAAGATAGAGCCTGATAAAGTTGTAAAGCCGAAGAAAGAATCTAAACTCAAAGAAGTAAAGAAATTTGGCGTTTTTGGTAACCATAGAGAAACTAATAGATATCATGCTAGTTATTATGATAGTGAAGCCGATGCAGTGGAGGCAGCTAAAAAACTTGATGCAACACATTATGCGGAGGCCTGGACATCAGATGAAAAAGGACAATTTGATAATTTGGATCAGATTATTTGGAAATCTGAACCTATTAAGAAAGAATCCAAAACCAATGAACAAGAAACTACTATAACTCCTTCTAAAGTAGGACTGAAGAAAATATCAGATGAGAAACTTAAACAACTTCATGATAACTCTCTTCATTCATTTCATCATTGGGTGGAAGATAAAGAAGCGGCAAATGCTACATTAGCTGCAAAGGCAGTAGAAAAGTATGAAGATGAAATGGTAGATAGGGAAATGATATCAAATGATGCAAGGTCTGAGGATATTCTTGCGTACACAAAAGAGAAAAAGGAATCCAAATTCTCTTTTATGAAGAAGCAAAAACCTCTTTGGCTTTGTGATGAATGCCATAGGACTTTTAGAGCTAATGAAGGAACTTGTGAAAAGTGCAAGAGTAAAGGTGCCGAGAAGATTGTTAAGGAAGAAGAGGAAGTAGCAGAACAAACTGCCGGATTTACTAAAGAAGTATTCCAGGTGACATGGAAAAATACTGATACTGGAGAAGAGGAATCAACAAGAGTTATGGCTTTTGATAAGGCAGATGCTAGGAGAGAAGCTAAAAGACCAAACAGAGAGATTACTACGGTTGAAGGTCCAATTACAGAAGAACCAAGGAAGGAGGAAGGCAAAGTCCCTTTTGACCAAGACAAGGGGGGTAAAGTAAATGAGCAGGATGTTAAACCTTACACTGTAACTTGGCAAAATCTTGATGAACCTCATGGTAAGTTTCGTTTCTTTGATGTGAATGCACATAGTGAATCACATGCAGAGGCAAAGGCGATAGAGACGCTTAAGCGAGATGGGGTTCCTGAAAAGTTTATTGAGATTAAAGCTGTTGAACTTAAAGAATCTAAAACTAATGAACAAGAAGATGATTGGGACTTAACCTTTGAGTATAAACACAATTTAATCTGGCACAATCCTCTAATGGATAAAGAAGGAGAACCTTTCATTTGGCAGAAACATCCTATAGCTAATAAAAGAATCCGTGTTTTTACCGATTATCAAGCTGATTGGGTGGAGAGGAATAAAGGTATTTCTGTAAGAGCAGAATTGGAAGAGAAAGCAACCGAAGCTAAAGAAGTTAAGCCCACGAATGTAGTTGAAATTGTAAAGAGCACAGTAGATCCTGATGCTTATAATATTCGCGTTGTTGAGTTACCTGAAGGTTCCATAGTAATTTTAGCCACTACTGAAGGTAAAGAAGAGGCTCTGAAGAGAGGTAAAGAAATTGCTGATGCTTTGAATGCGAAGTTTGCAGGAATTGTTGATGAGAAGAAGGTTGAAGAACAAGAAAAGGATACATTCAAAACGATAGCCAAAGGAATTACAGATAAAGTAGACGCGGATAAACTTGCAACAGAAAAAGATGGGCAAGTTGTAACTGATGAAGATGATGAAAAGAAATTTGCCGTAATTGTAAAGGAAGAATAATGTGGGATATATTTGAAGAACTTACAAAAGTAGATGAGGAGCAGGAGGAAGATAGATACGATCCTGAAAAGGATCTTCGTAGTAAGATAATAGATATTTTTTTCAGAGAAGATTTTTCACTTGTAGGTGAACAGGAAGTTGATTCCGGAAAGCACCTGGAATTTAAGAAAGGTGATTATACCGTTAAAGTGATTATATAATGTTTAACGAATTACTTGAAAAAACTTTAAGTGTTTCAAATGTGAATGAATTGGATGTTAAGAAGCATTTGAAAACTGCTGCCGCAACAGGGTTGATAGGTGCAGGTGCTCTTGGATTGGGTTTGCAGAAGGGGCAGGCTCCAAAACCAGTTGAGAAACCCGCAGTAACTGCTCCTGCGGAGGTAGCTGCTGAGGAGGAATTGGGTGAATGGCAGATGGTTAAAATGCAAGTGACGGCCTACTGCCCTTGTCCGGAATGTACTGGTACAGGTTCACCTGGCATAACAGCTAGTGGTCATAAAATACAAACCGGTGATGTTTTTGTAGCCGCTGACAAGAGATATTCTTTTGGTACTGAAATGATTATCCCAGGTTATAATGATGATCAACCTGTGGAAGTTCTTGATAGAGGTGGAGCCATAAAAGGTAACCGGATAGATGTATTCTTCCCCACTCATGAAGAAGCATTAGAATGGGGTGTTAAAAACTTAGATGTTAAGGTTCTTAGTAAATATAATGTACAGATTACTTGAGAAAATACTGAAGAATGAAGTTGATGAAAGTAGTATTGACTTCCCTCAGGAGGACTTGGATTTATCTGTTTGGGATAAAGAAGATGATTCGTATACTTTACGAGAGGATGTGAAGAAAAAGATACTTGCTGTTCTTGAAAAGTATCCTGATGTTCCATTGTTGGAAATAGCTAAAGAAATTCGTATAGTGGGAAGTATAGCTACTAATCAATTTTTACCTGAATCGGATCTGGATATTCATATTGTTCCTGACATGGAAAAATTAAGAAAGTATTTAGAATGATTGAGTGTAAACTTTGCCATCAGTTTTACAAGAGTATAACCAATACTCATCTGAAAAGTAAACATAATACTACATCTGATGAGTATCTTATAATGTTTCCGGGCTCAGTATTATCAAACAAGTCTGGAAAAACTTATGAAGAAATGTATGGGAAAGAGGTTGCTGCTCAGTTAAAAGATAGGCTTTATGTATCTCATATAGGGCAGAAATGCTGGTGTAAGAACTTAACAAAAGAAACAGATGAGAGGGTTGCTAATACAGGTAAAAAAGTTTCTGTTAGCTTAAAAAAGTATTATGAAGAAGGTGGAGCTGTTTGGAATAAAGATTTGACAAAAGAAACAGATGAAAGAGTTGCGAAAAATGGAGAAGCTGTGGGTTTGGGCTTAAGGAATTATTATAGAAATGGAGGACAATGTTGGCTTGTGGGGTTAACCAAAGAAATGGATCCAAGAGTAGCTCTACTATGTGAGAATATGAGGAAACATTTAGTTGATAGAACAGGTAAAACGTATGAGGAAATTTATGGTGAAGACAAAGCTGTAAGAATAAGACAAAAACAGCATAATGCCAGGGTAGGAAAGACATTGGAGGAGATACTTAAGAATGTTAAACTGGAAGATGTTGTAAAGAAAATGTCGGAATCGGCTAAGAATAGAGAAGATTGTCCTCCACAGAAGGGGTTAACTTTTGATGAGTACTATGGAGTGGAAAGATCTAAGGAAATAAAAGATAAGCTCAGAAAAGCTTCTGAAGGAATAAAACCAAGTCTTGAAACAAGGAAGAAAAT
>Ga0209977_10000231_pt1 | contig 21910 bp, 17 predicted proteins | sample SumtaG_2_FD_183113 | JGI IMG/M metagenome (GOLD analysis project Ga0209977, IMG submission 183113) | Deep subsurface microbial communities from Indian Ocean to uncover new lineages of life (NeLLi) - Sumatra_00607 metaG (SPAdes) (version 2) | ecosystem: Environmental > Aquatic > Marine > Oceanic...
TTCTTCAAAGGCAAGACCTTGTAGATTGGGGATAAATTCTATCTTTTCCATAGAAGGTCCTAATTTGTTTATGTTTGGAATGTTTAGCCAATTATCATGGCAGGTATCATTGTCAACAACCATATTTATTCCGATACCTTTTATCTTTTCTGCAATGGTATTTACCAGACTATTCTTTATCAGTATACCCGGGTGTGCAAGAGTTGGCGGGTATCCTGTTTGTATTATGGGCTTGTCCGGAGTGTAAGGATTATGGAAGTCGGATGAATCCCTTTTACGTCCTATTTTCAATCTTGAGCAGATAGACCATATCCACTCAGAATACTCTCCGGATTTTTCTAATATTTCCGTTTGGGTATGTTTACGAAATTCAGGAAAGGGGATTCCATTTATATCAAATCTGTAAGATTTAAATCTTCCTATGTTTGAATCTATCAATCCGGGAATGTCTTCATAAGCTGGCTTTATAATTATCTCTTTGTCCTTCTTTGGAACCACAAATGTTTCAATTTTCATTTACGATTCAATCATTTTTTGTATTATGTTGCGATTCCAGCTTCTCTTTTAGCTTATGAAGTTTGTTGAGTGCATCAATTGGTGTGATTTTTGAGATGTCTAGATTCTTTATCTCCTCAGTTACCAGATTCTCGGGAGAATTGAAAAGATGAAATTGTTTTGGTTTAGTTACCTCTTCTTTTTTATTAATAGATGCAAATTTAGGTTTTCCGTTAATGTCCAGTGTTTCTGCCTCAAGATTAGCAAGTATTACCTTCGACCTTTGAATTACCTCTTTAGGCATACCGGCTAATCTGGCAACATGGATACCGTAACTTTTATCAGCACCACCCTCAATAATCTTCCTTAAGAAGATTATTTCATCTTCCCATTCCCTTACGGCAACATTATAATTTTTAATACTCGGAAAGAGCAAAGCCAGTTCGGTAAGTTCGTGATAGTGAGTGGCAAACAATGTTCTTGCCTTAAGATGTTCGTATATATACTCTGTTAATGCCCACGCAATGCTTACACCATCAAAGGTGCTGGTACCCCGTCCCACCTCATCAAGTATTATCAGGCTGCGTTTTGTTGCATTGTTTAAAATATTTGCGGCTTCATTCATCTCCACCATGAATGTGCTTTGTCCTTTTGCCAGTTCGTCCATTGCCCCCACCCTCGTGAATATGCGGTCGACTACTCCTATAGTTGCTTCTTTTGCTGGTATAAAACTACCCATCTGTGCCATAAGGACGAGTAAGGCTACTTGACGAATATATGTACTTTTGCCAGCCATGTTGGGTCCTGTAATTACCATGATTTGACTACTTACACCATCAAGATCAATGTCATTAGGTATGAACTTCTCAGCCATTAATGTTTTTTCCAAAACAGGGTGTCTGCCATCGACAATTTTAAGACAGGGTCCGTCTGTAATCTCAGGTCTTGTATATCCGTTCTCTACAGCAATTTTCGCAAGTGACGAAAAACAATCCAGATGAGCAATGACATCTGCCGTCTTCTGTATGCGTTCTGTATAGGAGCTTATTTCATCTCTAATTCCTTGAAATATTTCGTATTCTAATTCCTTTGCCCTTTCATCCGCAGTAAGTACCTTTGTCTCATATTCCTTGAGTTCAGGTGTAATATATCTCTCTGCATTCTTAAGGGTTTGTTTACGAATATACGTTTCGGGGATGCTATCCTTGTGTACATTTGTGATTTCGATATAATATCCAAAGACCCTGTTGTAGCCCACTTTTAGTGAGTTTATACCTGTCCTGTCCATCTCTTTTGACTGAAAGCCTGCTATCCAGGTTTTTCCATTTCTGCTTATGTTTCGTAATTCATCCAGATCATGATCATAGCCCTCTTTTATAATACCCCCATCACGAATAGAGTGCGGCGGCTCGGATACAAGGGCAGTGCTGATAAGAACCCTGACCTCCTCCAGAATATCCAATGATTCACAAAGTGATTTAAGGACGGGTGAATTGCAAACAGAAATCGCCGTTTTTAATTTCGGTAATACAGAAAGTGATTGTTTTAAAGAAATAAGGTCTCTTGCATTAGCGCGACCAAAGCTAACCTTTGTTGTAATCCTTTCAATGTCATAAACGTCTCTTAAAAGTTCACAGATTTCCCGGCACAGGTTTTTACTGTTATATAACTCCCCAACACCATCCTGTCGGGATCTTATGTCGTTTGATATGCAAAGCGGACATGTCAACCAGTTTCTTAATAATCTTCCTCCCATGGGGGTTTTGTTTTGGTCCATTATGCCTAATAAAGAGCCTTCCTTTTGATGCGTCCTTGACGTCTTGACCAATTCTAAGCTTTGTTGTGTTGAACCATCTAAAACCAGTCGATTATGGCTTGAGAATTTTTCAATCCTGTTAATATGATTAAGGGATGTTTTTTGTGTTTCATCAAGATAATTAATCAATGCACCTGCAGCGCTTAGGGAGGGGCCTATGTCCTCACATCCAAATCCCTCCAGCGAGGTAGTGCCAAAATGGCTGGTGAGTTTACTGTATGCCGTTTCCCGTGAAAACTCCCAGTCTGCCCGATTGGTAATCATTACATTAAAATCTACTGATAGTCTTTCCGGAAGATCGAACTCTTTGAAGGCAAAATTTTCAGGTAGAATACACTCAGACGGATTTATCCTTGTTAGCTCATCCAATAAGTTGCTCTTGATAATGTCTTGTACCATGAATTCCCCGGTTGAAATGTCAACCCATGACAAACCGATTCCGTCGTCATTTAAGAATAGAGATAAAAGGTAATTATTGTCCTTATCATTCAGCATTGTATCTTCGGTAAGTGTACCGGGTGTGATGACCCTTGTGACATCCCGTTCAACTATTCCTTTTGTCTCCGTTTTTGAACCGTTCTTTCCTGAGCCATTTTGCAATTGTTCGCATACGGCAACCTTGTATCCTGCCTTAATTAACTTTGGAATATAGGATTCTGCAGCGTGATGTGGTATGCCTGCCATGGGGATAGCCTTTTCTCCCTTAGACCTTGAAGTCAATGTGATGCCGAGAATCTTTGCAGCAATCCTGGCATCATCATAAAACATCTCATAAAAATCACCCATCCGGAAAAACAATAATGCATCATCATGTTTTCTTTTTATACTCATATACTGCTGCATCATAGGGGTTGAAAAGGCTGTCTTATTTTCCATTATTTTATTAAGAAGTGGTTATGGCTGAAAATCTCATTTTGATCATTTCTTAAAATACATTTGCCGTCATGGAATGTCAAGATATAACCCAAGTATCCATTCAATAAAGGCTTAAAAAATAAGTGGAAGTTTCCATTTAAATTATGATAGTATTAAATTGGCAAGATCACTTAAGGTAATAACTTATGATAATTTTTAAACAAACCTGTTGTTTTTTTGAAAGGAGTATAGAACAATGTCACTTGCCAGAAAAGAATGCGTACCTTGTAAGGGCGGCGTACCACCCTTAAAAGGTGAGGAACTAAAGCAACTTAGTGAGCAGGTAGAAGGATGGGATGTGATTGAAGAACATCATCTTTCCAAGACATACAAATTCTCCAACTTTGTAAAGGCTCTTGAATTTGTCAATAAAGTAGGAAGTATTGCAGAACAGCAGGGGCATCATCCAAATATTTTCTTGACGTGGGGGAAGGCTCGTATTGAGATATGGACTCATAAGATTGACGGTTTGACAGAGAGTGACTTCATCCTTGCTGCCAGGATTAACGAAATATCCATTACCCGATAATTCTATCCATTCAATTATTGTTGCATATTGTAAAGAAAAACAAACATATTTATATTCATACCCACTAAATAATTAAACACTAAGTCGTGAACATTACATAACTTACAAAAGTATTTACTTTTTAACGCTTTATGGTAAGGAAATTGTAGATATAACCTTTATGGATAATGACCAAAAAAGAAGGAAACATAAAAGAATAGAAAAACCATATATGGCAAGGTTCAGAATCAAACAATATGAAGGTTTGAAACTGTCCTCCACTAAATGGGATATGGTAACCTTGAAGGATCTGAGTGCAGGAGGTGCGCTTTTTTGTTATAGCAAATATTTAGGACCTAGTTCGCTTCTGGAGTTAAAAATTGACGTATCTACAGTTACGCCTACCATAAATTGTGTTGGGAAAATACTCCGTAGTGATAAAATTCAGCCTGCTTCTGTGTTCAGTATCGCAACAGAGTTTACAGAGATTGACGAACAGGAAAAAGAAATAATAAATACAAACGTTAAGAAAATTATAAAGTAGGAAAAGCAAACTTCTCTGACATTACTACAATCCATTCCCTTCCTTCTCATTTTTCTCTGGTTCGCCAGGCAACACGATTCATATTCACGTCTACGACGAGCCCTTCGCTTATTTGTCCTGCTTTCATTAGGGTAATAACGTCTTTTTTCGCCCTGTCCAGGCTGTTATATGAATCAAGAAATATTGACTTGCCTACATAGTCTGGTAGTTCCCCTTTATGTTTAATAAAATTAAAACTATTACCTTTTGCCACTGTACCGTATGCATCATATTGATTTAAGAACTCTTCTATATTTTCCATTTTACCACAACCCTCTCTTGCTCTCCCCTTGCCTGCTTATAGTTCTGGTGATACGGATTTTGTAGATTGTAAATATTCTAAAGTTTATAATAAACGCCTAATCATCAAAATCAAGAGCAAAAAATGATAATCAACCTTCGACCGGCTCAAATCTGGAGAGAAACCTTACCTCCATCAAACTAAGCGGACTAAGCTCATGTTTCACCGGATTGCATAGAAAAATTAGTTGAGGGTATGAAAAGATTTAATAAGGGTGAGACGGACGTTGATACTTCTTGTAAAATAGAATTGTAGAGTGTATTTAAAGAAAAGATAAAAATAATTGTGGAATGAAAGCATTTATAATATAATTTCATAAAACATCGAAAAACAGGGAAGTCATTTATGACCACCGTGTAGTATATACTTGCTTGAGTGTTTTTGCTGAGAAAAGGTTTGAGTTTAAATAAGGGTTTTTTTAAGGAACTGTTTTGATGGTAGAAGAAAAATTATTAAAATTAAAAAAAATTGTAAAAGACCTGGAAAGTGTTGTCGTTGCGTTTTCAGGTGGTGTTGATAGTACGCTTGTTGCTAAGGTATGCTACGACGTCCTTAAAGATAACTCTATGGCGGTTACGGCAAGGTCAGAAACGTATCCTGATTTTGAGTTTGAGGAGGCCAAAGGACTGGCAAAAGAGATAGGCATAAGGCATTTAGTGTTAAATACAAGTGAGCTTGCAATCGAAGGGTTTGCAAGTAATCCTCCAAATAGATGTTACTTCTGTAAGACAGAGCTCTTTGAGAAACTGAAAGATATTGCAAAACAGCATAGATTTTTGCATGTTGCAGATGGTGCAAATTTAGATGACATGGAAGATTACCGGCCGGGATTAGAGGCGTCGAAGGAGTTGGGTGTTAAGAGTCCTTTAAAAGAAGCCGATATGACGAAAAAAGACGTACGTGAAGCTTCAAAAATGTTAAATCTTCCTAACTGGAATAAACCTGCATATGCCTGTATGTCGTCTCGATTTCCATACGGACAGTCTATTACGGAGGAAAAACTGAAGATGGTATCAGAAGCAGAAAAATATTTAAGGGGTTTAGGTCTGGAACAATTCAGGGTAAGACATCACGAAACGATTGCAAGGATTGAGGTTTTGCCCGAAGATATACATATTCTTACCAATTCTTCCACAAGAGATGAACTACTCAGTAAATTTAAAGAAATTGGTTTTACTTACGTTACACTGGACCTGGAAGGTTACCGTAGCGGAAGTATGAACGAAGTCCTCAGTACCAGCGCCACCCAAAATCACCAATGAATATTAACAAAGAAGTACCACAGGAAGAACTCCTGAAAAAAAGAGCTGAAAGCATAAAAACCATGTTTGGTTCTATTGTCAGAGTATATGATTTTCTGAATGCGCTTTTGAGTCTTAACTTCGACAAGTCATGGAGAAAGTTTGCGGCAAAAGTAAGTGACGTAAAGCCTGATACTAAAGTACTGGATGTTTGTACGGGTACAGGAGACCTTGCCATCTCATATTCAAAGTTATTAAATGGGAATGGGCTCGTAGTCGGAAGCGATTATTGTCACGATATGTTAAGGTATGGATTACCGAAGATTAAAAAGAGACATTTGGAAAATAAGATCAAGCTTATAGAAGCTGATACGTTACAGCTTCCATTCCGTGACAACGCCTTTGAAATATCTACGGTTGCCTTTGGTATAAGGAACGTTGCAGATCTGGAGGCGGGAATAAAAGAGATGGGAAGAGTGGTTGGGCCAAATGGCAGGGTTGTCATACTGGAATTTTCACAACCTACAAATTTTCTTTTTAGACAAATATACTTTTTTTATTTTACCAGGATATTACCAATGATTGGAAGGTTGGTATCCCAAAGCAAGATTGATGCATATACATATCTGCCACAATCGGTCCTGGCATTTCCGGATAAATTAAGTTTAAAGAGAAAGATGGAGGCATGCGGTCTGGAAGATGTAAAGTTTTTTACAAGGACGTTAGGTGTAGTTACAATTCATATAGGGAAAAAACCTTCAAGGCCTCAACATGCTGCTTAAAAGTATAATTTTTATGTTGATATTGAAGGGATATGAAATAAAATATCAGACAATGGGGTATAGTGTAATGGTAGCACGATTGATTCTGGTTCAATCTGTCCGGGTTCAAATCCTGGTACCCCAGCCATACTTCGACAGGCTCAGTATTATGTTGGGTATGTCGAAGGATGGTCCTGAGCCTGCCGATGGACATATGGTATCTTTATATATTAGAGTGTTGCGATAAATCCTTATATACTGGTGTTACCCTGAATTTACAGCGTAGAATCAAGGCTCACGATAATGGAAGCGGTGGGAGTTATACTCGTTCCAGGCTTCCAGTATCACTTGTGTACTTTGAATCCTACTCAACAAAGTCAGAAGCGCTGAAAAGAGAGTTACAAATAAAAGGATGGGCTAGGAAAAAGAAACTGGCATTGATTCGTCAAGAGTTAGAAACATTGAAAAAGTTTTCAAAATCTAGTAATAAACAATTTTAATGAGACTATTTTGAAAAGAACGAATGGAAGACTTCTTTATTTCCTTGAGTTTCATCCATAAAATAGCCGCGCTATATACACAAGATAAAACCTTCTTAATGATTTTTGCTCAAATAGTCGAATTCTAAAACCACTACTTCATTTCTTACGCCACTAAGACAGTTAATTCAAGCAATATGTTGACTTTTCAAAGGAGGTTGATATGGCAAATGCAAAATTCAACCTGAGCTTACCTTCCAATGAACCGATAAAGAGTTATGCTCCCGGCACACCGGAACGCAAAGATATTAAGGCTAAATTGGAAGAATTAAGAAACAAACAGGTAGAGATACCTCTTATTATTGGAGGTAAAGAAGTAAAAACACGTAATCTCGGGAAATGTATACTTCCGCATGACCATGGAACCGTTGTAGGGACATACCATAAGGCGGGCGAAAGGGAAGTTCAAATGGCTATTGAAGCCTCTCTTAAAGCCCGTAATCAGTGGGCTGCAATGGACTGGCAGGATCGTGCTTCAATTCTTCTTAAGGCGGCAGAACTTCTTGCCAGGCCCTGGCGTTCGTTGATAAATGCGGCTTGCATGTTATGCCAGAGTAAGAACGTCTACCAGGCTGAAGTAGATTCTGCGTGTGAATTAATTGACTTCTTTCGCTTTAATACATTTTATGCTATGCAGATTTATGAACAGCAGCCACCGATTTCAACTGCCGGCACCTGGAACAGGTTAGAATACCGTCCGCTTGAGGGTTTTATTTTTGCCGCAACCCCATTTAATTTTACTTCCATTGCCGGAAACCTCCCATCCGCACCGGCCATAATGGGAAATGTTGCCTTATGGAAACCAGCTTCAAATGCGGTATATTCAGCTTATTATGTAATGAAACTTTTACAGGAAGCAGGTATTCCGGACGGAGTTATTAATTTTATCCCCGGGCCCGGAAGTGAGATCGGTTCAATCGTTATGAACTCCCCAGACCTTGCAGGTGTTCACTTTACAGGGAGCACAACTACGTTCCAAAATATATGGCGGACTATAGGTGGCAATATTAATAATTACAAAAGTTATCCACGCATTGTAGGTGAGACTGGTGGCAAGGATTTTGTTTTTGCTCATAATGATATTAAGATAGAGGAATTAGGTACAGCTTTGATACGGGGTGCGTTTGAATATCAAGGACAGAAATGTTCTGCGGCATCACGTGCCTACATCCCCCGCAGTATATGGACAGATTTAAAGGACTTCATACTTGAAGAACTGAAAACAGTGAAGATGGGAAATGTAGAGGATTTCAGTAATTTTATAAATGCGGTAATTGATGAATCAGCCTTTTCCAAAATTACTGAATATATTGAGTTTATCAAAGACAGTAATGAGGCAGAGATTATATGTGGTGGAAACTATGATAGCAGTAAGGGGTATTTTGTTGAACCCACAATTGCTGTTACGACCAACCCGCACTTTCGCACGATGGAGGAAGAGATTTTCGGGCCTGTTCTTACAGTATACGTTTATGATGATGACAAATTTGAAGAGACACTTCATTTGTGTGACAAAACCTCTCCCTATGCATTAACAGGGGCCATTTTCTCCCGTAGCAGGAAGGCGATTGCGATGGCTGGAAAGATTCTCGTAAACGCGGCAGGCAATTTTTATATCAACGATAAACCAACAGGGGCGGTTGTTGGGCAACAGCCCTTTGGTGGTAGTCGTGCAAGTGGAACCAATGATAAAGCGGGTAGTCTTCTGAACATGATTCGTTGGGTAAGCCCACGAACAATTAAAGAGACATTTACACCACCCACAGACTATAAATATCCATTCATGTCTAAAGAATAGAAGACCGTGTTTTAACATTTTATTAAATTGTTAAAAAAAGACACATATACGGCACCCTATTTTTACATCTACCTTTCCTGTTAAAGCCAGTTCTTCATGTTTTTTATATTCCACGATGAGTTTTCCACACAGGATTAGTTAACTGAAAGATTTTAAATAGTGACAGTATTTAAAAGCATACCAATTCGACATAATATACTTGCAAAAAAAACGTAAATTTGTAAAATTGAAACGAGATACTATCTGTAAGGATAATAGGTACTTAAACTTGTAACAATTGGAATTATTAGGGCTGTTGGTTGACGGTGATTTCCTCCTTGAGAACGTTGTTTACGGTTAGTTCAAAGCTTGCCAGGTTCAGAAGAATAATTTCGTATGGTCTGAAATATTTTTTATGATTTATAAGAAACTAGTTAGTTTTAATTTGTTGAGTATAAAGAGCCTAAGCCCCCATCGTCTAGAGGCCCAGGATCCATGGTTCTCAGCCATGAGACAGGGGTTCAAATCCCCTTGGGGGTACACGTTCCATTCCTAAGAAACGATTACGAGAAAAGCTGGAAAAGGGATAGGAATCTTTCTGAACTTATTGGAAGGGCAAAAGAGGAATTGTCAATTTACAAGATTTCGTATCATTGTTATTTTATCAACAAAATCCTCATGTGTGAGAGGTTTTGCAATATAACCGTTAGCTCCATACTTATATGCTTCTCCAAGAGTTTTGTGATCAGAGCTTGTTGTTAGAACAACTACAGGGATCGAAGAATACTCCGAATTCTGTTTTATAAATTTAAGGACATCCATACCATGAACTCTAGGCAAGTTGAGGTCTAGTATGACCAGGTAAATTTGAGACTGTATTTCATTACCTTTATCAATATATGTTTTTTCAAGATAATTTATAGCTTCCCGCCCATCTTTCATTAAGACGACTTCTTTGTTAATGTTCTCGGTCTCAAGTACATCTATAATTAAATCTGCATGGTCTGGATCGTCTTCTACAAGCAGAATCTTTGTTTCTTCCAAAAAATACCCCTTTCGCTTTTTAGTTGTTATAGTATTGTGCAACAAACCCTGAGCCCCTTCCGTCAAATATGTGGCACTCGCTGTTGGCTTAAATTTCCCAGGTTTAGCAAAAAGAAGGGGGAAAATCAAGTTTCTTGTGGTAGAAAATGACCAGTATACATTCCCATTTTTTACAGTTGATTACTTGCAAAAAGAATATTAATCATTATAATCACTGCGAGAAATTTTGTGTTACTGGTTTTCTTAGTGAGGTGAATATTTATATGTGCTTAATGGATAGGTGGAAGGCAGAAGCCCCGTGTTTTACAGGTGGCCTTTTTTGCCTTGCAATGTTTAAAATACGAAAGACGCTTAATACATACATGGCAAGGCAAAGATTAATTCATTATATTTATATTATTCTAGTAACAAGTACTTTTGTCCCTTATTCTTTTACTTCAGAAAAATGTTTTGCAGGTACTACAAATGTTCCATGGCATATTAATGAGAAAGCAGTTCATCAAATGGGAGTTTCATGGGTTAGTAAGATAGTTTTTTCACCTGACGACAAATATATCGCAGCTGCTACCAAAGTTGGTACACACATAATCGATGCTAAGACACATGACCCAATATGCTTTCTCTTTGGCCACAAGGAAGCTGTACAATCAATAACCTTCAGTCCCGACTCCAAACAACTTGCCTCCGGTTCTCTAGATGGAACAGTCAGAATATGGGAAATACCATCAGGAAAAGAATTAAAAATATTAATTACAACTTATCCTGCTGTTACGTCTGTTGCTTTTAGTCCCGATGCAAAATTGCTTGCTTCTTCAGGTACATATGATAATGATATTACCCTCTGGGATACGAATACATGGGAGAAAAGAAGATTAGCTGGACACAGCAAAAATGTTAACACGGTTGCCTTCAGCCCTGATGGGAAAATACTAGCTTCGGGTTCTACCGACAACTCCATTAAACTCTGGAATGTAGTTAATGGGAAAATAATAAAAACTTTGAAAGGCCATGATTATGTGGTTTATGAATTAGCCTTCAGTCCTGACGGCAAAGTCCTTGCTTCAGGCTCTGGAGACAACACCATAAGGATATGGCACGTTGGTGCTGGAGAAGAAATCAAAAGATTAGTTGGACACACGTGGAATGTAAATTCAGTGGACTTCAGTCATGATGGAAAATTTCTCGGTTCTGGTTCTGCCGATGGTACAACCAAGCTCTGGAATGTGGCTACGGGTGAGATAGTATGGTCGATAAAGAGTCATAGTCGAGGTATTAAATCAGTAGCTTTTACAGAAAATTCTACAGTTCTGGCTTCAGCAAGTCCTTTTGATCATAATATTAAGTTCCTGGACGCATCTAATGGTGGGGAACTAGGAATATTAGCGGGACATGGGAGAGATATTAATGTAATGACCTTCAGTCCTGACGGTAAATACCTGGCATCTGCAGCATGGGATAGAACTGTAAAAATCTGGGACGCAGCAAAGTTTAAGGAAAAATGGACGTTAAGTGGACACAGGGAAGAAGTCAACTCAGTGGCATTTAGCCACGACAGCAAGCTTATTGCATCAGGCGCCCATGAAGGTGATGTCAAGATATGGGATGTTTCAACAGGCAAAGAAATAAAGACGCTAACCGGGCACGCTGATAGTGTATATTCTGTGGTTTTTAGCCATGATTCAGAGATACTCGCATCAAGTTCATGGGAAGAAATTAAACTCTGGGATGTTGCGTCCGGGAAGGAAATAAAATCTTTATCCGGACAAGGAGAGGAGATAAGTTCATTAGACTTCACTCATGATAGTACATTTCTTATCTCTGGTGCATATGATAGAAGTGTGATGATTTGGGATGTAGCTACAGGCCGGATGGTAAAAGAGTTGATCGGGCACGGTATGCGTGTTAATGCCTTAGACGTGAGCTCAAACTCAAAATTTATTGTTTCTGCTGGACGGGATACTGTATTAGTCTGGGATATTGAATCTGGAAAGAAGCTATGGGATCTGAATGGGCATAATTGGGGTATTACCTCAGCAGTATTTAGTCCGGACAACAGACTCATAGCCACGTGTTCATGGGGAGATGAATTGATTATGTTTTGGGATGTGCAAACTGGAAAACTACTAAAATCATTGTCCGGCCATTGGGACGCGCTCAGGTCTTTGGCCTTCAGTCCGAATGGTAAATTTCTTGCATCAGGTGCAAATAATGGCATAATCCTGATGTGGAAGATTGATTAAGCTCCTTACAACTTCCACTCCTCCATCCTTCCTCTTTGCCATTCTTATTATACCACCTAATAGTTGTGGGGCTACATTGGGTAGAGTATACTCAGGAATGAATCTCTTAATTTAGATGACAGTATGTCATTAGATTTTTTTAATTAAAATATGTTATGACAATTTGTCAGGTTTATGCAGATTGAGTACTTCTAGTACGTTTAAGACGCAGAACCATATCCTATGTAACTAAAACAGCTTACGTATTTATTTATAGTTTTCTTAGCTGATTTTTGTCTGGCATTTTTATTGCTGTTATAATAAAATTTCTCTTAAACGTTTATGAAAGAGACAAATTTTTTTGATATCCATCTTACAAGAAAGGAAATACTAAATGAACCTTATTAGTAATACAATCAAGGGACTCCATCCGGCCTATTTTGCTATGGTAATGTCTACGGGCATAATTTCAGTTGCAGCCAAATTATTAGGTTTTACGGGTATTGCATGTGTGCTTTTCTATATAAATATCATTGCATATGCAATTCTTTTACCTATATTGATCATGCGTGTTATTATGTTCTGGGATTGTTTATACAAAGACCTTTCCAATCCGAAATTAAGCTTTGTCTTTTTTACTATTGTTGCAGCTACAAATGTACTGGGATCCCAATTTGTTTCTATTGTAGACCAACCGGAAACAGCGAAGATCTTCTGGTATTTTGGTATCTTTCTCTGGACTGCTATCTCACTATCCACATTCAGCATACTCTTTCTGGAATGTACAGAAGGTATCGAAAAGGTAGTGCATGGTGGTTGGCTGATAGCCACTGTTGGAACGCAGTCCGTAGCTGTTTTGGGCGGTATACTTGCACCTGAATTTGGGAGTTATGGCAGTTTTGTGATGTTTACTTCTTTTGTGTGGTGGATGATTGGTGCGTTCCTTTATATAATCTTGATTACGTTACTTTTCTACAGGCTTGTGTTCTTCAAGTTTACGCCAGAGGCATTTGTGCCACCATATTGGATTAATATGGGAGCACTCGCCATTACAACGCTAGCCGGTGCTGTCCTGTGTTTAAACATACCGAAAATAGGTGGTGTTTTTTCAGATTTCTTAACATTTACAAAAGGATTCACATTATTTTTCTGGTCATTTGGTACATGGTGGGTACCACTCTTATTCATTTTGGCATTTTGGAAGTATATATTTAGCAGGACACCGTTTAAATATAGCCCCCTCTACTGGGGCATGGTCTTTCCATTAGGTATGTACACCGCCTGTACAATAAAACTTTCACAGGCCCTGGAACTTCCATTCCTTATAAATATACCAAAATATTTTATCTATATTGCTTTTACGGCATGGACCATTATCTTTGTCAGTATGATAATTTCGATATTAAAAGTGGCTGTTGCAAGTGTAAAGGAAGAAGGATAGAGTGTCCAATCCGTGATGTCCAATGTTGCCAGAGGTTAGAATACTTACCATTATAAACACTTCTGAATTTGCAATACATCTTTTTAGTTTTTTGTAAATTCAGAGAGGTGTCTTTTCCATTTGTCCTCCAAAGGAAGGTGTATACTACCGAAAACCTCTTACCTTCATGCCTGAGGAATGCGCGGGGAGGGAGTCGAACCCTCACCCCCTATTCAGGGAAGGGATTTTAAGTCCCTCGTGTCTGCCATTCCACCACCCGCGCTCAAATTATAAAAAGTGGAGGCGGCACTGGGATTCGAACCCAGGATACCGGATTTGCAATCCGCTGCCTTAGTCCACTTGGCCATGCCGCCGTCGTATTGTGTAAATTAATTTAGTTGCTAATCTATGTTGTTTTGCTATACAAAGCAAAAACTAAGTTGTTTGATAATAATATGTTATAGAGTTTAGATACATTATATTTAACATTTAGATTGGTGATTATATAGAAATAGCTTTTAAAGTGTCAAGGCTTTTTCAAATCACCAAATATAGAACTCATCGTTTGTTGGCTAGGGGCGTAAAAAAATATATAATTATCTAGTTTGTGAATTTGGAAAATGTTTATACTGCACCCCATCATTTGGATTTTGGATTCAATATTCTTACTCTGCTGCCTTCGATCTTTAGTCTTCCTTCGGCAAAGAGATTGATTGCATCAGGGTACGCTAAGCATTCTTCTTTAAATATTTTTTGCGCAAGAGTATCAGGTGTATCACCTTCATGGACAGGTACTGTTCTTTGGATTATTATGGGACCATTGTCATATTCATTGTCAACAAAATGAACGGTACAGCCTGAAACCTTAACCCCACTTTCAATCACGGCCTCATGAACATGATGTCCATAATAGCCCTTACCACAAAAGGAAGGAATTAATCCTGGATGTATATTCATCACCTTTCCTGAATATTTATCAGGTATCTTGAAAAGGTGCATAAAACCAGCAAGTATTATCAAGTCTATAGGATATTCTTCTATCTCCTTTATTATTGCATTACTAAATACTTCTGCACTGTTATAGTCGGAATATTTTACTACAGTTGCAGGAATATTGTTTTTTTTGGCTCGTTTTAAACCGTAGGCATCTGGAGAGCTACTTATTACTATTTGGATCTTGGCATTAAGGGTTTTATCGCCTATTTTATCAATAAGATTTTGGAGTGTTTTTCCACTTCCAGATAGGAGTACTGCCAGGTTAGTAGTTCTAGGCATCGGTTCAGTTATTCTTTAGAATTATTTGTATTCAATTATTTAATGTGGCCAACGGACAGGACATGGCCCAATTTCTATGATGATATTAAATCAATTGTTGGTGCCATGTCAAATCTTTCTGAAACAACCAGACTATAATATCTTGTTAAATAAGAACTTACCAAAATATGCCCAAAAAATTACCTCAAACCATAGATGGCGGAAATATCTACCTATTCTTGATGGGTAGTGTAAAAATACCGTTTATTTATTATGCGGTTTGGAGGGTATATGCACAAGGAAAAAGTTAATAGAGTTTTTGTCCCACATTAGTAAATGTGTGACAAAATTACTTTGATAAATTGAGTTTATGGCCAAAATTGAAACATTTTTTAATTTTTATTGACAATTTTTTGTTTTAGTTTATACTGACATTTGAAGATGTTCTTTGAAAAAATAGCAACATAAAAGCGGAGGGTGTTGGATCTTTAAGTTATTGTAAATGTTGCCTTTATAGAAGCACATTGTGAAGGTGATTTAGATCCGTTAATGAGTATTGTTGTTGAGTCTTGAAAATTCTTTGAAGGGTTTGATCTTGGCTCAGAACGAACGCTGGCGGCGTGGATTAGGCATGCAAGTCGAACGAGGATATATCCTTCGGGATATAAGCCGAGTGGCGGAAGGGTGAGTAATGCATAGACAACCTGCCTTTAGGATAAGAATAACTCTGTGAAAGCGGAGCTAATACTTAATAATACAAAGAAAAGGATCTTTTCTTTGTCAAAAAAGGGTATTTATACCTTTTACCTAAAGAGGGGTTTATGTCCTATCAGCTTGTTGGTGGGGTAACGGCCTACCAAGGCGAAGACGGGTAACCGGCCTTAGAGGGTAGTCGGTCACACTGGAACTGAGACACTGTCCAGACTTCTACGGAAGGCTGCAGTCGAGAATCTTTCGCAATGCCCGAAAGGGTGACGAAGCGACGCCGCGTGGATGAAGAAGGCCTTCGGGTTGTAAAATCCTGTCAGGAGTTAAGAAATGTAGGTGCGATAATACCGTGCCTATTTGACAAAGGCTCCAAAGGAAGCCACGGCTAACTCTGTGCCAGCAGCCGCGGTAATACAGAGGTGGCAAGCGTTGTTCGGAATTATTGGGCGTAAAGAGCACGTAGGTGGATTTGTTAGTCAGATGTGAAAGCCTTTTGTTCAACGGAAGAATTGCATCTGAAACTACAAACCTTGAGTATAGGAGGGGAGAGTGGAACTTCTGGTGGAGCGGTGAAATGCGTAGATATCAGAAGGAACGCCGGCGGCGAAAGCGACTCTCTGGCCTATAACTGACACTGAGTGTGCGAAAGCTAGGGGAGCAAACGGGATTAGATACCCCGGTAGTCCTAGCCGTAAACGATGGGCACTAAGTAGGGGGAACTACCGATGTTCTCTCTGCCGTAGCAAACGCATTAAGTGCCCCGCCTGGGGAGTACGGCCGCAAGGCTAAAACTCAAAAGAATTGACGGGGGCTCGCACAAGCGGTGGAGCATGTGGCTTAATTCGATGCAACGCGAAAAACCTTACCGGGGCTTGACATGGTAGAAGTAGGAACCCGAAAGGGGGACCAACGGTATCCAGTCCGTAACTATTACAGGTGTTGCATGGCTGTCGTCAGCTCGTGTCGTGAGACGTTGGGTTAAGTCCCCTAACGAGCGAAACCCTTGTTTTTAGTTACCAGCGGGTAAGCCGGGTACTCTAGAAAGACTGCCGTCATTAAGACGGAGGAAGGTGGGGATGACGTCAAGTCATCATGGCCCTTATGCCCCGGGCTGCACACGTGCTACAATGGTCGGTACAAAAGGAAGCTAAGCCGAGAGGTGGTGCGAATCTTAAAAAACCGATCTCAGTCCGGATTGGAGGCTGAAATTCGCCTCCATGAAGTTGGAATCGCTAGTAATCGCGGATCAGCAGCGCCGCGGTGAATATGTTCCCGAGCCTTGTACACACCGCCCGTCAAGCCACCCAAGCAAGATGCTCCCGAAAACATTTTATCTAACCAGGATTCGTCTTGGAGGGGGATGTTGAAGGAGGGTTTTGTGAGGAGGACTAAGTCGTAACAAGGTAGTCGTAGGAGAACCTGCGGCTGGATCACCTCCTTTCTAAGGTAGTTAATAGAAATCGGTACACCCGATGCTTTTTATGTTGTTATCTGTTTTTAGACTGTTTGGGCATGCTAAGCCGACTGCTAGGTTATAGGTGAAATGAGGATTACTGAGATGATGGCAAGGGTTTAGGGCCTATAGCTCAGCTGGTTTAGAGCGTTCCCCTGATAAGGGAAAGGTCAGTGGTTCGAATCCACTTAGGCCCATCGTCCCCAGGTTAAGATATAAACAGGAATGTGACTCTGAAGATATATCTGGGGGTGTAGCTCAACTGGGAGAGCGCTGCCCTTGCAAGGCAGAGGTTAGCGGTTCGATCCCGCTCATCTCCATAGTAGTGAAAAATGTTCTTTGACAAAATTAAAAAAGATACAACTGCAAGCTTAAATTTGGGTGGTCAAGCTACTAAGGGTATATGGTAGATGTCTTGGTGCCAAAAGCTGAAGAAGGACGTTGAAGACTGCGATAAGCTTCGGTAAGCTGTCAAACAAGCGTTGATCCGGAGATTTCCGAATTGGGCAACCTATCGTAAGAAACATATATATATGTTTCTTTTGGTTTATACCGCGATATTATTACTTGAATAAATAGGGTAATAAGAGGATACGAAGGGAACTGAAACATCTAAGTACCTTCAGGAAAAGAAAGAAAAATCGATTCCCTCAGTAGTGGCGAGCGAAAGGGGAAAAGCCTAAACTGAATATACGTAATAACCCTTATGTGTTGTATATTCAGGGTCGAGGGAGTTACTGGAACGAGATAAGGCTCGTTAAAAAAACCAATGTTTTTAGACGAACAGGCAGGAAAGCCTGACTATAAAGGGTGATAGTCCCGTAGACGAAAAAAACAAAGGTTTTTTAGTAATTTCCCAAGTAATGCTGGTCACGTGGAAGCCAGCATGAATCAGGGAGGCCCACCTCCTAAGGCTAAATACTTTTGGTATCCGATAGTGCACAAGTAGCGTGAGTGAAAGATGAAAAGAACCCCTGTTAGGGGAGTGAAATAGAACCTGAAACCATATACTTACAAGCGGTAGGAGCACAATATTAATTGACTTGTTCTTTTAATGTGTGTGACTGCGTACCTTTTGCAGAATGAACCGACGAGTTGTTGTTTGTTGCAGGTTAAGCCTATAATGGGTGTAGCCAAAGCGAAAGCGAGTACTAATTGTGCGATGGTAGCAGATAGCAGACCCGAAACCGAGTGATCTACCCTTGGTCAGGATGAAGTTCCGGTAAGACGGAATGGAGGTCCGAACGCATTTACGTTGAAAAGTGATGCGATGAACTGAGGGGAGGAGTAAAAGTCTAATCAAACTCGGAGATAGCTGGTTCTCCCCGAAATAGCTTTAGGGCTAGCCTTACGTACTGTATAGTGGGGGTAGAGTTACTGACTGAGTATTGGGGCCCACCAGGCTACCGAACACAATCAAACTCCGAATACTACTATATGAAGCGTAGGAGTCAGACTATGGGGGATAAGCTCCGTAGTCAAGAGGGAAACAGCCCAGATCATTAGTTAAGGTCCCTAAAATGAGATAAGTGATAAAGGAAGTAAAAGTGCTAAGACAGCTAGGATGTTGGCTTAGAAGCAGCAATCATTTAAAAAGTGCGTAATAGCTTACTAGCCGAGTACTTTTGCGCCGAAAATTAACGGGACTAATCTCATTACCGAAACTATGGACCCTGCTATTAAGCAGGGTGGTAGGGGAGCGTTCTATAATAGGTTGAAGCCTCACCAGAAGGAGGGGTGGACGAAATAGAAGTGATAATGTCGGTATAAGTAGCGATAATATAAGTGAGAATCTTGTTCGCCGAAAGCCTAAGGTTTCCTGGGGAAGGTAAATCCGCCCAGGGTTAGCCGGTACCTAAGTCGAGGCTGAAAAGCGTAGACGATGGACAACAGGTCAATATTCCTGTGCTACTATTTTAGCGCTTGAGCTTGGGAGGACGGGAACACAATGATTAGCAAACCCAATAGACACGGTTTGTTCAAGCCGGAGTTACCGCTCTAGGCAAATCCGGAGCAACAAGGTAACAAAGGTGAGTACGTTGGCTTTTAGCCTAGAAGTAATTTGCGTGTTCTCCAAGAAAAATCTCGTTAGCGAGTTGAAATAGTAACCGTACTAAAACTGACACAGGTAGGCAGGGAGAGAATCCTAAGGCGCTCGAGAGAACCCTCGTTAAGGAATTCGGCAAAATGACTCCGTAACTTCGGGATAAGGAGTGCCTTTTTAACTTCGGTTAAAAAGGTTGCAGTGAAGAAGGTCTGGGCGACTGTTTACTAAAAACACAGGTCTCTGCTAAGATGAATAGTCAACGTATAGAGACTGACACGTGCTCGATGCCAGAAAGTTAAGGGGATAGGTTATTTCTCGAGTAATCGGGAAAGAAGCTTAGAACTGAAGCTCTGGTGAATGGCGGCTCTAACTATGAGAGTCCTAAGGTAGCGAAGTTCCTTGTCGGGTAATTTCCGACGCGCATGAATCGTGTAACGACCTGGACGCTGTCTCAACGAGGGACTCGGCGAAATTGTAGTTGTGGTGAAGATGCCACATACCCGCGGAAAGACGGAAAGACCCCGTGAACCTTTACTGTAGCTTATTATTGGATTTTGGTACAGTATGTGTAGGATAGGTGGGAGGCTGAGAAGTTCTGACGTAAGTTGGAATGGAGCCAATGGTGAAATACCACTCTTACTATGTTAAAATTCTAACAGAATACCGTGAATCCGGGTTCTGAACAGTGATAAGTGGGCAGTTTGACTGGGGCGGTCTCCTCCAAAAAAGTAACGGAGGAGTCCAAAGGCTTCCTCAGTGCGGTTGGCAATCGCATGTAGAGTGTAAAGGCATAAGGAAGCTTAACTGCGAGACCTATAAGTCAAGCAGGTGTGAAAGCAGGGCTTAGTGATCCGGCGGATTCTGAGTGGAAAGGCCGTCGCTCAACAGATAAAAGGTACTCCGGGGATAACAGGCTGATCTCCCCCGAGCGTTCATAGCGGCGGGGAGGTTTGGCACCTCGATGTCGGCTCATCGCATCCTGGGGCTGGAGAAGGTCCCAAGGGTTTGGGAGTTCACCAATTAAAGCGGTACGCGAGCTGGGTTTAGACCGTCGTGAGACAGGTCGGTCCCTATCTTCCGTGGGCGCACGATATTTGAGAAAATCTGCCTCTAGTACGAGAGGACCGAGGTGGACGAACCTATGGTGAATCAGTTGTTGTGCTAACAGCATGGCTGAGTAGCTATGTTCGGAAAGGATAAACGCTGAAAGCATATAAGTGTGAAGCCTTTTTCAAGATTAGATATCGTTCTCCGATTAATCGGAGGAAAGACACCTCAAAGACTATGAGGTCGATAGGCCAGGTGTGTAAGTCCGGTAACGGGCTTAGCTAACTGGTACTAATTAGTCGAAAAGTTTGATCACCCTTATTTATGATTTAATATTAATGTTGTTGCTATCTAAATGAATTCTCCGGTGACCATAGTAGAAATAAAAAACCCGTACCCATTCCGAACACGGTAGTTAAGTTATCTACGCCGATGGTACTATCGAATAGATGGGAGAGTAGGTATTGCCGGGGTTATTATTACGAAAACCCATCTCAAGTATTTGAGATGGGTTTTTTAGTTGGTATCAAACCAAGTCAAAAGGAGTAATCCAGAGATGTTTTTATGATCATTTATTTTTTTATTAATTGCGAATTACGTACTATTAGATAAAATGCCTTATAATTTATTGGCTTGTATATCGGGATTTAGTTATATTATTAAGCGGTTTTGGGAAGTAACATATACAAAAAGTATTTTTCAGTGAAATCTGGCAATAAGAAAATTTTGTCTTGAGCCAGGGATATTAATTTAATTTTAAGTCTTAATAATTAAATGTTATAATTTTATTAATGTGAACGGAAGTGAGAAAAAGTTTAGGGATTATATTCAATCAAGAGGATTGAAGTTTACTCCTGAAAGGGAAGCCATCTTGAAACATGTCTTTGAAAATCGTGGCCATTTCGAAGCGGAAGAATTGTTGATTGATATGAGAAAGGATAAAAAGAGAGTTTCAAAGGCTACGATATATAGAACCCTTGCGTTATTAGTGGAAAGTGGTTTGCTGAGAGAGGTAATTTTTGGAGAAAAGCACGCACACTATGAACATGTTTATGGTTACAAGCATCATGAACACCTTGTTTGTATCAAGTGTGGCAAGATTATAGAGTTTAGTGATGAAAAAATTGAGAAGTTTCAAGATGAAGTGTGTGTGAAGAATAAGTTCAAGCCGGAATCACATAGATTTCAAATTACTGGTTATTGTGAAGATTGTGTGGATGAATAACAACTTTATTTAAGAAAGGACATATACAATGTCACGCAGTTGCGAAATTTGTGGTAAGAAGACTACTACTGGATATAAGATCGAGCGGAGAGGATTGGCAAAGAGAAAGGGTGGAGTAGGCCGTAAGATAACCGGTAGGACAAAAAGGAAATTTAAAGCTAATATACAAGTTCTAAGGGCAAATGTAAATGGAAGTATAAAGAAAATCAAAGTTTGTACAAGATGTATGAATTCTGGTAAAGTTGTTAAGGTTGTATAAATAATATCCGAATAGTAAACTTGTAAATCTTCTTATTATATCAAAAATGGATATCGGTTTAAAAGAGATTGAGTATATAGCTAATCTTTCTAGGATTGCACTCACTGATGAAGAAAAGAATATATTCCAGGAACAGTTGGCCAGTGTCTTAGATTATATAAAAAAATTGAGTGAATTAAATACAGATACCGCTAAACCTATGGCATACGCTACAGACATAAAAAACGTTTTTCGGGAAGAAAAATTAACGCCTTCTCTTTCACGCCAAAAAGTCTTAAATCTTTCTCCTTCTAATGTT
>Ga0209977_10000232_pt1 | contig 21828 bp, 21 predicted proteins | sample SumtaG_2_FD_183113 | JGI IMG/M metagenome (GOLD analysis project Ga0209977, IMG submission 183113) | Deep subsurface microbial communities from Indian Ocean to uncover new lineages of life (NeLLi) - Sumatra_00607 metaG (SPAdes) (version 2) | ecosystem: Environmental > Aquatic > Marine > Oceanic...
TTTTTTTATCGCCGCCTCATTTATTTTCAAACTAACATTATTTAAAATCAAAAGTCAATAAAAATCCAAAAAAAACCAAGATGTACCGCTTACAATTAATGATTCAAGGGGCGAGTTGACATAATACCCATTAAGCGACACAATCTCCCAGGCGAAATCGGTTTCGAATATTTATCATAAACTTACGGCGTTTTTTTTCTTTAGTTTTTAATTAGATTATTCTTTTTTTGGATTCGAGCCAAAGAGAAAGGGATTGTTATCATGTAAAGAAAAAGCATTGTGATTTCAGAGTCAGCAAAGTTGTACTCAAAAAGACCTGCGGTAAAGAGAGCAAAAAGCACCGCTAGTGCGGCTACGGTGAAGGGGAGGAGTGTGGGGTCTTTGTTTTTGAGAAGTTTAATAAGAGAGATAAAAACCCAGACCATGAAGGTGAGCCAGGCGAGTAGGGTTGGAATTCCTCTTTCTGCTCCAATCTGGACAATGTTGTTGTGCAGATGAACGCCTCCCTTTTTGGCTTTCTCGGATAGTTCATATTTCGGGTTTTGGATAATCATACCCACAGTGTTGGAACCAGTTCCAAAGAGAGGGAAATCCTTGATGATTTTTATTCCGGCCATCATATGTTCAATCCTTACTTTGTTAGAGATATGTTTCTGGCTGAATATACTGAGGACTCTCTTTTTTATATATTGAGGGCTTGCGATATAAAAAAGACCAACCGCAAGGGGTACAATGATTAAGGCTCTAGGTTTGTAGATGAGCAAGATGAGGGATGAAGCTACGACCAGTCCTACCCAAGCACTTCGGGTTTGAGTGAGGATAAGCACAAAAAGAGAAAAGAAAAGTCCTAACCCCCATAGATATCTTATTCTATCACGAGAAAAGATAAGCATGGCTAAGGCCATGCAGCTAAAAAGAAGAAAGAGTCCGGCTTGGGTCATGACCTGCCCCATGAATCCTTCTATTCTCTCCCTTGGTGAAGCTTTGAAAAAGAAATAAAAAACAGAATAGAAGCAACTCAGATAAGCTGAGGTCAAAAGAGCCAAGTTAGCTTTTTTGAGTATATTTTCCTTAGGGAAACCCATATAGAAAATGGGAACAATAAGAAAGAGAAGGAGCTCTTTGCTATCTTTTAAACTAGTCTCTGGATTGACAGATAGGAAGGATGAGACAAGCGATAAAACAATGTAGACAATCAAAGGCCAGAAAAAAGAGGGGAAGATGAACTTTTGTTTTTTCCTGATGAGGACTATGATCCAACAAATGAGAGCGAAAGAGAGAACTATCTGGCTTAGGCTGATTGACACCATGGAGAACAATAGATAAAGAGCAAGGAATAAGGGTAAGAGAGAGATCCAAAAAGTTTTCCCCTTATCAAAATAAAGATTTTTCATTTATAATTTTCATCTTTCATCAGTGATTGTTCTCGCTTCTCTTCATCCCTGCTCGCTCGTGCACTTATGAAACAAAGGGCTGCCGTAAAATATCCGAAAATGAAACCAATGAAACAGCCGACAAGCATCCAAAACGCCCAAGATTTGAAAAAGCTCATTACTTTCTTGCCTCCTTTTTGATTCCTTTTTATCTCTATTTATTCTTTTTTTTCTTCTAGGCTACGAATATAAATTGAGGAAATCCGAGATTCTTAATCTAAGATGGAGGGATTTTAGAAAAAATAATATATTAAGAAATTCTTAATTTTGATAGAAAATAGTCTTTTTCTATATCCAATTCTTTTAGCAAAGCATAATTGCTATATTTCGAATCTTTATAATCCGAAATTAAACCATCCTCGAGAGCTTCCTTTATTTCAATTATTCCATCTTCTAGGTTTTTGCGACAAGAAAATCCAATCATATTTCTGATTTTGTCGAATGAAACTCTATAGTTTCTTTGATCTTTTTCATTATTAATATACTCAATTTCTACATGTGGAATTATTTTTTTAATTTTATTCGCTATATCAGAGATTTGATAATTCATATTATTGGAACCAACATTAAAAATTTCACCCCCTATTATCTCTATTGGTGCCTCAAGAAAAAGCAAAATAGCCTTAGATACGTCTTCTACATGGATAAAAGGTCTCCATTGAAACCCGTTAAAAATAGTGAATTTCCTTTCTTTTATAGCTTTTGCTGTTAAAAGATTAACCACTAAATCAAATCTAGGGCGATAAGATAGACCAAAGGTTGTTGAAATGCGCATTACTGTGGGGGCAAATGATGAATCTGTTATCGACAAAATAGCTTTTTCGGCTTCTATCTTAGATCTCGCATATAATGAAGCAGGATTAAGCTTGGATTTTTCATCTATAATATCTTTTGTAATTCCGTATACGCTACATGTTGAAGCATATAAGAACTTTTTTATTCCATATCCTTTACATACTTGTCTTATTAGCGTTGTTGCTATAGTGTTTATTTCCATAGATAAATCTTCGTCTAATTCACAGGCTGGATCCCCTACAATAGCCCCTAAGTGGATTACTGCGTCCATATCTTTTATAGTTTTTACTACATACTCCACATTCCTAAAATCTCCTTTGATAAATTCGAAATTTGGTTTGTTGAGAAATTCTTCTAGCGATTGGTATCCGTATATTAGTGAATCCAAAACTCTGACATTATAATTTTTTTTCAGTAAATTTTTAACTAGAATAGAACCTATATGACCAGCCCCTCCTACTAACAAGATATTTTTTATTCTATTGGCTAATTTGAGTGGGTTTTCCTTTTTTTCAATTTTAAATTTTTTCAAAATAATGTCTTTTGATAATCTTGTCCCCTCAATAATCAAAAGAGTACAAATCCAAGAAAAAAATACAACTCCCCTTGGAATAAAGGAATATTTTAAGATGAAATAGGAAATAAAAATATAAGTTAGATACGATAGAGTTACAGCTTGAAAGATTGTCCATGCTTTGTATTGTGATCTATAACTTCTGGTATGGGTATAAAATCCGAATAAGTAAAAAATTACTAAGCAAGACAATGAAATAATATAAAAAGAGTTTTGATAATCATTGATAAATTTTTTGTAAATTTCCAATTTATAATTAAGAAAACTTGTAGATATCAAAAGCCAAATGAAAAATGCAAAAATTAACGAGAAATTTATCATTATAAAATCGGCAAATATTCGAGGTAGTGCTTCTTTATATTTAAATTTGAATTTAATTTTTAGTTTTTGCATGATGTCTCTAATCATTGGTTTACTCCATTTATTTTTAATAGAACAAAAAATATCTTTCGTAATTCAAAATTTATATAATTCCTCCCTAACTTCTAGCTTTTTTTAAATCTTTCTTTCGCATTGCGATAGCCATTATTTTCTTCACAGCTTCAATCGTGTCTTTTATCGCTTGATCATCCAGAGTTGGATGGACTTGAAACATCAGTGATGTCATTCCAAGCTCATAGTCCGCTGGCAAATGAACCTTCAGCCTTAAATTCCTAACCTCTTGCGTTCCAACCAATTTAGTATTTTCCCAGCCTAGCTCTTCGCCGATTCCCCAAGTAATACCAAATTGACAGAACACACCTTCTGCGACAACTGCCTTCCTAATCCTATCTCTATCCCAACCTTCTCTCAATTCCTCCGGCTTTATAAATACATGATACTTATAATACGCATGTTCGATGTATTCAGGGGGAAGCGTCACGCGAATTCCTGGCACATCCTTAAGCCCATCATCCATCATTTTAGCGAATCTCCGCCGTTTTTTGAGCCATTCGGTAACCTTTGGCAGAGCTATTCTTCCTATTGCCGCCTGCATAGCCGTCATGCGCCAGTTAGTCCCAAGAGAGGTGTAGTACGATTCCGTTTTTATATCATTTATATAGAAATCGAAGTCCTTACCATGATCCTTGTAACTCCAGCCTTTTCGATACCACTCTTCGTTATTTGTGACCAGCATGCCTCCCTCGCCGCCTGTAGTCATAATCTTATCTTGACAGAATGAAAATGTCGCAACATCGCCAATTGTACCCAACATTTTTCCTTTGTATTTCCCCCCGAGACACTGAGCACAGTCTTCGATTACATACAACCCATTTGCCTTTGCTAACACCAGAATCTCGTCCATTTCACACGCCCACCCTGCCAGATGGACACATATAATGGCCTTTGTTTTTGGTGTTATCGCTTTCCTTATTGATTCTATGGATATATTCTGACTATTACGGTCGATATCTACGAAAACAGGAATTGCACCACGCATCACACAGCAACTGGCAGTAGCGATAAAAGTGCGATTCGGCACTATGACTTCATCCCCATATCCGATTCCAAGCATCGCCAGAGCAAGCTCAAGGGCTACTGAACCATTTGCTACGGCTATGGCGTATTTTGCATCGAGAAATTTACTAAATTCTTTCTCAAAAGCCTGCACCTCCTCTCCAGTCCAATAATTTACCTTTCCTGATTTCAATAAAGCACAGACCGCATCAATCTCATCCTTTTCAAAATAAGGCCAAGGTGGCCATGGCACAGTTCGAACAGGATTTCCCCCCTCAATTGCTAATTTTGAATTCATTTCTATTTCTTTAATTTTGACTGCTGGAGAAAGCCTATTCTTTTGTTTTTTTTATTATTTTTGCCGGAATTCCTAATGCCACAGTATTATCGGGGATATCTTTGTTAATGAAACTAAAGGCTCCAACGATAGCATTTTCTCCAACGGTGACCCCCGGCATGACTACACTATGACTGCCAATTTTACATTTTTTTTTCAGAATCACTTTCCCCTTTTTCTTGTCTATAGTCGAAATTGAATAGACTGAACAATGAGATCCGATTTCAACAAAGTCTTCGATAATGACTCCATATTTTGCGTTTATGTAAGTGAATGCTCCAATGTCAGTTTTAAGCCCCAACTCAAGATTTTCCTTATGCTGGACTATCCAATTGTACTCCGTTAATTTCCCTTCTTTTATTTTTGGGTATTTCCAGTTTTTGAATCTATTGTTCATAACTTTCGATTGTCTCCTTGAAATTTTTCCATTGTTGCATGGCCGAGCTGATTGATTCCTTCTCCTTTTATAACTTTAAAAATAGTTATAAAAATAATCTTAATATCCAACCGTAAACTCCAATTATCCACATACCAAACATCATATTTGAATTTTTCTTCCCAAGTGATTGCATTCCTTCCGTTAATTTGAGCCCATCCGGTTATTCCGGGTTTTACCTTGTGCCTCCGAGCTTGTTCTGGAGTGTATCTTTCTAAATATTCAACTAATAGAGGTCGTGGTCCCACTAAGCTCATCTCACCCTTTAGCACATTCCATAATTCAGGAAACTCATCCAAACTTAATCTCCTCAAAAATTTACCAATTTTTGTTATTCTATCTCCTTCTGGAATTAGATTTCTGTGTTCATCTTTTAGTTCTCTCATTGTTCTGAATTTATATAGAGAGAATATTTTTTCATTTTTACTAGGTCGACTTTGTTTGAAAAATATTGGTCCTTTAGAATTTAACTTAACGATAGTGGATATCATTAAAAATAATGGAATTAGAATAGCAAATCCTAATAAAGAGCCGAAAATATCAATTATTCTTTTAATTATTTCTTGCATTTGTAAATTTTTTCAAAAGTTCTTTCTAACTTCTCAGCCGATTTAATTCTATCAAATTTATCTTTAGCTAGAAGACGTGCATTTTTACCAAATTCCGAAGCTTCTGATTTATTGCGTGAGATATGGATTAGTATTTCACTCAGTTGTTCAGGCGATCGGTGGTCAACATAATATCCTACGTTTTTCTCTAAAATTAAATTCCTTAAAGGCCCTCGAAAATTAAAAATGACAGGCAAACTAGCCGCTATATAATCATAAAATTTATTCGGTGCAGCAGTCTCTTGATATGTGGGGCTTAAGCCATGTAAGATTATCCCACCATCAGCCGAGGCCAAAATATCAGGTAGCTTTCTTCTTGGTACAGGGTCGAATATAAAAACATTATCTAGTTCATATTCATCTTTCATTTTTAGAACTTTTTCCTTAGCACTTCCTTCACCGATGAGAGCTATAGAGATTTCATTGAAGTTCCTTTCCTTCAATATCCTTGCAGCTTCCATCAAGTATTCTAGGTTATTTGCAACCCCTATAGCCCCTGTGAACACAAATAACGACCTGCTAGTGATACAGAGTTCTTCTCTCCATCTGGAATTCTTAATGCCATTAAATAATGTAAGATCGCAACCAACCGGGATGTACAATTTCTTCCAATCAGGGGCGAGTATCTTTTGCCTAATGCCTTCGCTAATACATACTATCCTTTCTGCAAAATGATAGGTAGTTTTTTCAAATAGTTTCATCAGAAAAATTAATAACCTGTTCTTTATTATTCCAAGCTCTATGGGTACATCAGGCCACAAATCCCTAACTTCAAAGATAAAGGGTACTCTTCTAATAAACTTAACAACCAATCCTGGGAAAGCTACTGTCAAAGGCGTGCTTGTGGCAAAAACTAGGTCAGGAGAACTTTTTAAAGCTAGATAAGTGGAGACAAGCATGAACTTTATGAAAGATAATACTCTTTGGGTGAAATTGAGCTTGTGCGTGTAATTAGTTTTTACATTTATGACTTTGATGCCATATATCTTGAATCTTTTTCTATCTTTGTATTTCTCTGGCAGAAACTTATCCGAGGTTATGATAGTAACCTCGTGTCCTCTAGATGTGAGGTGTTTTGAAAAGATAAGCGAGCGTACTCCACTGAAGGAGTCCATGGTTGCAAAATGTTGATGAATATATGTGATACGCATTAATAATTACTGTGACTTGTAAGCCTTTATATCAGTAATGTCTTTAATAATCTTTGCAGGATTTCCTGCTACAACACACTTATCAGGGACATCTCTGGTAACTACCGAACCTGCTCCAATAAACGCCTGCTCACCAATAGTTATGCCTGGAAGCAATGTACTATTTGCTCCAATTATTGCCTGCTTTTTGATATAGGCTCCTTTCAACTCTTTTTTTGCATTCGGAGATTTTGGATATTTCGCATTAGTTATGACTACATTTGGCCCTAACCAGCACCCATCTTCGAGAATAGTAAACTCTGGAATAAAAACCTGGGTATGAATTCTTACAGAATTGCCTATTTTTATATGATGTTCCACAACTGATAGTGTTCCGATACTAACATTATTACCTATTTCATTAAACTCTCGAATGTTTGCCTTATTTCCTGTTTGAAAATTATTTCCTATTCTATTTCCAGAGTAAATTATAGTGTGAGATCTGATTATTGAATTGTCTCCGATGGTTGTTTCGATTTCTCCAGGCTTATAATCCTTTGGGGGAACACCAATTATTATAAAGTCCTCTACGATACAGTTTTTTCCTAGTTTTACATTTGGGTAAATAATTGCCCGTTCACTAACCATTGGTTATCCCAAGGCGACACTTCTTTGGTGCAAAATGCAAAAAAACTTCTTGGCCTGTTTCTGCTGATTCGTAAATGGCATTTATTAGTTCAACAGACTTTCGTCCTTCAAGGCCATCAATCAATCCCTTTTTATCACTCTTTAGGCTATTAATCACATCTTTGAAAAATTCAGTATGGTTCCATGCCAGCTCATCAGGAACTTTTGCGTACTTTTCCCATATGTCTATGTCCATATCATCGGAGTCAGAAAAACTCCAGGTTTTAAGTTCGTTCATGAAAAAACCACCAACCTCAACCGAGCCTCTTTCTCCAAGTATACTAATACTTCCTTCCAGATTTTTGGGTCTTGTTGCAGTTGTTGCCTCGATTATTCCTAGAGCACCATTTTTAAACTTTAGAATCGCAAGGCCTGTATCTTCTGCCTCAATACTAACGAGCCTTGTTGCTGTCTTTGCCATAACACTTTCAACCTCGCCCATCATCCAGATGAGCATATCAATGTGATGGCTAGCCTGGTTGGTTAAAACTCCTCCGTCCAAAGCCCATGTCCCACGCCAGGATTTTTGGTCATAATAATCCTGATTTCGGGACCATCTAACTCTTACAGTTCCCAAAACGAGTTTGCCAAATCGTTCCTTATCCAAAGCCTCTTTGAGTTTTTGAATAGGGGGATTGAATCGGTTTTGCTTGACCACAAATAACTTGAGTCCTCTTACATCACACTCTTTAAGTATTCTGTCAATTTGATCTAGTCTTAATGCAAGAGGTTTTTCAACAACAAAATGCCTGTTAAAGCGAATCAAATCTAATATGTTTTCAGCATGCTTTCCTGAAGGCATCAGAATATTCAAAACATGTGGATCTGTCTTTTCTATCATTTCTTCAGCACTCTTTAAGGCTGGCAAGGAGTGCTCTTCGGCAAAGGTCCTTCCAAGACGTAAATCGACATCGTATCCGCCAACTACCTCTACATCATCAAGTTTATTCAGAGATATCATATGTTTCTTGGAAATTGCCCCGCATCCGATTAGAGCAAACCTTATTTTTTTTTTAGTATTATTCATTTTAAACCCCCTGTTTGTAACTTTTTTATAGCGACTTTTAGTTGCTCAATCACATATTCAACCTGGTTATCAGACATATCACCATGAATCGGAAGACTTAATATTTCGTCTTTAATAGAGTAAGTGACTGGAAAGTCTTCAGGCTTATGTCCTAAATAGTCATATGCCTTCAGAAATGGCAGTGGGATAGGATAATGAATGCCCGTATAAATCTCTTTATCAGCCAAAAATTCTTTTACTTTGTCTCTGTTTTTTACCCTTATAACATAGAGGTGATATACATGCCTTACATCAGGCAAAACCGATGGTGTAATAACGATTTCTTTTAATTCTTTATCATATATTTTGGCAATTGCCCTTCTTCGTTCTATCCATTTTTCCAAATATTTCAGTTTAACATCAAGGATTGCAGCCTGTAAGCCGTCAAGCCTACTATTGATTCCTTCAAATTCATGATTAAATTTTTCTTTTCTTCCGTGGTTTGCAAACATTCTTGCTTTTTCTGCAAATGCTTCGCTATTGGATACTATTGCACCTGCGTCACCATAGGCTCCAAGATTTTTCCCTGGGAAAAAGCTGAAACATGCAATTGGAACAATAGTCCCGACTTTTTTACCTTTATATTCTGCTCCATGAGCTTGAGCAGAATCTTCGACTACAATCAAATTATATCTTTGTGCTATTTCAATTATGGAATCCATATTAGCCGGCTGCCCATAAAGATGAACGGGTACGATTGCCTTCGTTTTATCTGTGATAGCCCTCTCAATTTTCTGGACATCAATATTATATGTATGAATATCACAATCCACAAAAACAACTTTTGCACCTGTCATTGTAATGGCTTCTGGGGTGGCTATGAAAGAATTGGAAACTGTTATTACCTCGTCTCCTTTTCCTATGCCTGATGCTTTTAAAGCTATAAAAAGTGCATCTGTTCCGTTGCCAACACCTATGCAGTGTCTAACGCCGATGTAATTTGCAAAATTTTGCTCGAAGCTCTTAATATATTTTCCTCCAATAAAAGCCGAATCAAGGATAACATTTGAAATTGCCGTATTTATTTCTTCTTTAATTGATTCATATTGTGCTTTTAAATCAACAAAAGGTATCTGCACCATCTACTCCTTAGCTTAGCTTTTTAATTTTTCTTTTAGTATCTATCTCCTAAGCTTAACTATCAAATTTAGCAATTGTTGGACATTGGAGTGTAGATTAAATTCGCATCGGATCCTTTCATGTCCTTTTTTTGTAATCTCATGCCGTAGTTTCTCATCATAAATGGTCTGCGAAATTGCATTAGCTAAAGCTTCTATAGAAGTTGGGGGAACAAGTAATCCGGCATCATTCTGGATGAGCTCAGGAATACCTCCTGTCATAGTAGAGACAACTGGAATGCCATAAGCCATTGCTTCCATTAGAGCCACTGGGATTCCTTCTTTATCTCCTTTAGAAGTTACTATGCTTGGTAGGACTACAGCATTGACTTTTCCGCTCTTGTACATTCTGAGGAGCTCATCGTGTGGTAAGCGTCCCAAAAATTTGACAAATCTCCCGATGCTAAGTTCGGCAACCTGTTCTCGGATAGACTCCTCAAGAGGGCCATCTCCAATGAGAAGACATTGAAAGTTTCTAATCCCTCGTCTCATTAGCAAGGCACATACTTCAACAAGAAACCGATGACCTTTCACGGGTAAAAAGTTGGCTGGGCAGGCAATTACAAAGACTGATTGGAGTTGATATGCTTGTGCAGGTAAAGCATCTGGCACTCGAACCCCCAAATGCAACATTTTTACCTGATCTTGGTATGCTTCACCTATAATACGAAGCACTTCGCTTCGTCCATCCTCGGCGATGCAACGGGCAAAGGCTGCCTTCTGCACCTTGAATTTCAGCATATTATCCTCTTTAATATCCCAGCGGTGAAGGGTAAAGCTCCAAGGGATGTCCGTAAGCTCTGATATCACCAAAGCCATGGTGGCTGTAGTAGAAGCCCAATGGGCATGGATATGCTCTATGCCTTTTTGCTTAAACAATGAGGCGATAAATACCGCCTTAGGAATCACTATAAGGTTTTTAGCAAGGATTTTTAACGATCGTGAACGACGTATCGTCATCCATAGCATATACCATAGACGTGGCCTAAAAATTAATGCCCGCAAGAAAGATGAAAAAATTTTCCAATCGAAAAGTGGAAGCCAAATTGTCAAGTTCAAAAGATTTCGGGATTCTTTGTGAAATATTTCCTTTGGCGGATTCCTCGGCACAATAACAAGTTCTATGCCAAGTTCAGATATTGCTAGCATTTCTTCTAATACAAAGGTCTCCTTCCGGCCAAAAGGAGTTTGCACAGTTATATAGGCGATTTTCATTGGATAATCACCACTTCTCCAGGATTTCGCAACTTTTGGATTGCCTTAATGAAAAAAGCTTTGACCCGGTTACTCCGCCTAGCACGGTACCAAATCCAACAACCACACTGTTTCGCAATGGTCGGGTCTTCGTCCACCCATGAAAAGATCGATTAGTTGACTAATGTGCAAGTCATGGTAAAAAGGATTTGCCAATTTCATTTCTCTTTCAGCAGGTTTAAATACAATGCCTCGTATTCCCTGGCACACCTAGTGATGTCGAAACACTTGCACGCTCGTTTCTGCCCCTCCTGTCCCATATGCTGGCAAAGCTCGGATTCATCAGCTAGTCGCAGGAACGCTTTGGCCAAAGCCTCCGCATCACCAAGCGGGACTAGGATGCCGTTAACCCCGTCTTCCACTAGCTCCGGAACGCCCCCGGCAGAGGTGGAAATTACCGCTCTGCCTGTGGCCATTGCTTCCAGGACTGTTAAAGGCATTCCTTCCCAATCGGAGGATAGAACAAAGATATCACACTGGCTTAGAAGTTCGGCTACATCGGTGCGAATCCCGAGAAAGGTAACTTGGGGCTGCAAACCTTTTTCCGCAACCAGCTTCTCAACGGCAGACCGGAGTTCTCCATCTCCCACAAGCCAAAGACGCATCTTCGGGCATTCTCTTAACGCCAGAGCAAAAGCTTCGATGAGTAGCTTATGGTTTTTCTGGAGAGAAAATCTGCCAATATGCAGAAGGATAACGTCTTCCCTCTCGCCCTGCTGATTTGGCAGAGCTGAAAACTGCCAAGTTGGAATTCCGTTGTAGATCATAGGCGTTTTTATTGCCCGTCCGTATAGTGAGCGGACAGTAGTAGCTACTTCCCGGGATATGCTTACAGGCAATACGCCAGTTAGGCGAAAGGCAATCCAGTGAACAAACTTCCCTATCTTATCAACCTCTTTCTGGGCCACGTTGTGGACAGTGTGTACACATACCGGGATACGGCAGAGAAGGGCCGGTAGCAATGTGTAGCGCAATACATAGAGGTGTGTATGCACCACATCCGGCCGAAAGGTTCGAAACAGATGCCAGAGCTGGGGAATCATCTGCAGATCTGGTCCCAAATGTTTGTTTAAATAATACACCTTGAGCCACTTTTCCCGGATTTCCCGCTCTAGGATAGTCCCGATTTCCGAGTAGAGGCTCACCACTGCCATTTCGAACCTCTTGCGATCGAATGCCTCAAGGATGTTTACTACTAATCGCTCTGCTCCGCCGATACCAAAGTTCGGAATGATATGCAGTATTCTAATCTTTCTCAATAAGAATTTGTTTTTCATGGTGGTTAATTGGTTTCCTAAAAAGTAAACATAGACCTCGATTAAAACTTATACCAACTAAAGCCCAGTACCACTCCTGGAGGCGTAGAATGAAAAAGCTTGGTATTCCGATACCAATAGCTAGCAATAGTAATGTAAATAGGAAAGTTATCCGATTAATCTCGCCAAATTCATCGATACTCTTCAAATTCCGCCATGTATGTTTTAATACGCTCCATATTACCCATAAAAAAATTATAAGACCAATAATTCCACCTTGGTATAATACGGTCATATAAATGGAATCCCCCACGAAGACATTTTCAATTTTGGTAAGCCCCCACCCTAGGATTGGGCGTTGCTCAATAGCTTGATACGTACCTGCTAATATACCAGATGTTGGATTATAGCGGGTTTCTAGGACACTACCAGATAAAATTCGCTTGGCTTGGTAGCGCAATGTTCCTGTAAATATAGTTTTCTCTGCAAGTTGTGGCAATAGAAAGAATGTAAGAAGAACTATTATGCAAGTTGCTCCAAAGGCTATTCGTAGGAAATTATGTCGGTATCTAAGGAATAGGAAGAACATAGAAAGCCCAAGGCAAACAACAAATCCAAGCAAAAATGTGGAGGAGAGCGTTGTAATACCGCCGATAAACGCTAAGCCCAATACGAGATAAAGGATCCACCGCTGGAGAGGTCTATGCCTTCCTTTTAATAAAAGGAATCCAGATGTAAGCAACACCAGAAGAAAAAAAGTGGCATTGGATGCAGGTGTCTCAAATACACCTGTGCTTCGGATGATTATGTGATGTTCTTCTAGCATGCGAAATATAGGAGTACGCCATGGAGAGCTATATCCTAGCATAGTGATTTTTTCAGCGACACTCATTCCAAGGCTTTGGGCAATGCTTAATAGGGCCAATGGGATACTTCCCCCAACAAAGACCCATAGGACACTTTGAAGAAACCGTTTATCAAGAGGCACATTTAAAAACAAAAACATGACGAGGAATGGACGTAAAAGACCATATAACTGTATGGTTTGTGCTAATATATCCATCTCTCTAATTTCTGGAATGGCTAAAAGTGTGGCTATGATGATTGCTAAGAGATAGAGGCCATATCTTGATAATACAGAACACCAGAGGAAATGTTTTTTTTTGATTGAGTTGCGCATAAAAACTATGAAAATTAGCCATAAACAGTAAACAAGTTCAAAGCGAAGCACCATTTCACCAATCCGAAACGCAGGGAATAACAAAGCTCCTATGAGGTAAAGAATCAATCCTAATTGGAGAAAGCGCAAAGAAATCACAGCACATAACGCCCAAAGAGCCAATAGTATCAAATTCATTTCGCTCATGCCCTCTCCAAGAGTAGTGGAATCCTTTTAGATTGCTCTCTATACTGAATAATTGATTCCTCTATTTGAATCCTTAGATTTGTATATTTAGACATTAATTTTTCTACCATGCATTTAAGTTTTTCAAAATTTACAGATTCGATCAGCGCAAGCAAAAATGTAAGAAATCTTTCAATATTTAACACGATGCGATATAGAGAAGGAATCCAAATGATAGGCTCAAGATATATCACAAGAGGGATTATATTATTGACTTTTGGCAGGCCACATTTCATCTAAAATCCTCTAGCACTTTTCTTTTTTACTTATCGGAACATCCACATCTCCCTCGCCGTGAAATTTATACCCCCCGATTGGTTGCGTTGCCATTAAATCGAAAAGTATCCTCATTTTCTAAATTTCCAGCCAACTAAAGGCGATAGCTCATCTTTCTTATCAACTCTCTAATCCTACTAGGAGATTTGCATTGTAGACTATTGCTCTTTCTTTAAAGGTAGGAAATTCATGAATATATAGAAGGATTTTCATGGTTTCTTTTTTGAAATTCACTCATCAATCACCTATTATTCTCCTGTTAAAGAACAAGCTAAACACTTTTTTTCTACCTATTCCTGCGATTAATTTATCTCTACATTACTCACTTTTCATTTCCCTAGGTCCTTCTAAACCAATTCGATAGATTTCGCCCTATAACCTGACCCAACAATTCAATATCCTTTTTAAAATAATTACGTAGCGTGGCCTCCACTTCCGGCGAAAGGAGCGCAGATTTGGCAGGATAATTGTTCCAGCGTTGCACCAAGCTTCCAATACCTAACCCTTGACGTAAACCCATAGATTTCTTGAGTAGCCATACCAAACGAAGACCCTGGGCCAACTTAGGAAAGTGTGGTAACTTACGAGCATTCACTATAGGGAAATCTTTGCGACCATCATCGTCAACTAACAAAAAATTCATAACACACTTATATTCGCCTCTCGGATTTAATTTCATCTCTTCCAGCAGAATCACCAAAACGTCTTTCGGAGAAACCCTATAAAATAGACGTTCCATCTGTTTTCCAAGCTTGCAGGTCTGCCCGTATAATAATGCTTTGGAATCATGGCAAGCCTTCGGGATGGAATAACCTCGACATCGCACCTCTTGCAAAGCCCACGCACGCTCAAACGACACCTCGGTCTCTATCCCCATCTTAACCATTTGCGCATGCTCCGACTGTACCATTTCAATCGGATTGCGAAGACACACGATAAAGCAAGCTGAGGGAGCATATTTCAAAATTGCAGGCACTGCCTTTTCTGATCTTAGATATCCGGTCGATGCCTCACCAATAGCTTTATGTTTGGGAGTTGCTTCAGCAAATAGCTGTTCATATTTTTCAAGGGAATGGGGACGACCAGGGGCAGCGTAATCTGTATTGAAATATTCGGGCTCTTTTGGGGTACTCATAAAAATATTGGGGTGGGTACTCAACCAAGACGCCAACGAGGTTGTCCCACATTTCGGAGCCCCTAGAATAAAGAAATTCGGTCGCTTTTTTACATTATCTGAAAACTGCATTGTTTTTTTCCTTAGGCATTTCAAACATATGCAATCATTGATTAGTGAAGCAATTTGTATCGCCAGTAAAGCATTTTTGCCCTTTAATGTGCGGTTACTTCTGGGTAAAAGTCGAACCCAGCTTCAAATATTTATGCATCTAGTTCCTTCATGAGTTGAACATAGCCTATAAAATGTCCCCATTTTCATCAAGACAGCCATTCAGAGTTGCAGGAATATTGCATACAACTACGCCAATATGGGAAAATAACTCATAGTCCGTCCGTGCTTCGATTTTATGTACCTAAGGATGGCGTAGTTCCAGAAGCTGAGGCTAGTCATTCCGGAAAAAGCAGCCCCGTTGATGCCATAAGAAGGAATGAGTAGCACATTAAGCAGGATGTTGATTACGGCAGCAACTAGTGAGATGTTCCTTAATATTTTTTGCTGGTCGGTCATATTCATGAAGACCCCAGTAGCTCCGGAGATAGAATGCACAAACTGCCCAATGGCAAGGAGTGCCATAGCTGGATAGACAACTGCATACTCATGGCCAAAAGCAATAATCAGTACAGGTTTTCCAAAAAAAATTAAACCGATAAGTATGGGCGAAGTGGTGTAGAATATAAGCTTGGCTGATTTTTTGGCCACGTAGAAAAGTTCATCAATTTTACCAGTATGGAAAAGTTCGGAAAACTTAGGAGCGACCATGGATGTGATAGCCGAAAGTATGAATGTTGTCAAGGTAGCAAGCTTGACGGCAATGGCATAATATCCCACTTCCACCTCGCTTCTGAAAATACCTAGCATAATCACCCCGGTCTGGCCGATAATAAAAGTCATAGTCGCTGACATGAGCATGGGCAGGGAAATGGAAAGAATCTCCTTGACGGACATAGGCTGGATCGTATCCTGGGTTTGCATCCGTTTTTTGAAGACGTATTCCATAATTACCCAGCCAATAGTCCCAGTCAGGATAAAGCCTCCGAATAAGGCATAAATAGGAACATCCTTGGTGGTCAGGAGAATTCCAAATAGAATCAAGAGAATCAGATTAAAACCTTGGGGCAGAATCTGCATAAAAGCAAATACCCGAATCAATCGCAATCCACGTATGGCCTGGGTGTTCAAAAGCGTCAGCGAGTTGAACACAATAAACACTGTAGCCAAGTAGAAGTAAAAGGACAGATGCGGTTTTGAAAAGACCTTGTCGGCTATCAAGTTAGCACTGAAAAAAAAGAGAACGCTTGTGATTAGGGAAATACCGATAACAATGTATTGGGTCTTGCGGTATAGCTTGAATGCCGAACTGGGAGAGTACTTGGCTAAATGTTCCGGAATAAGGCGTAGGATGGAGGTATTGGTTCCCATAACCGTGAAAATGGTAACCATCATGATAAAAGAATTAAGTACCGCCACGATACCCAAAAGCTCGGCCCCGTAAATGCGTGCGATAATGATAGTGGTCACAAGCCCAAAACATGTGGCCAGCACACGAGCGGAGAAAGCCCAGATAGAACCCGTCAATATCTCGGAAAACTTCTTGTCATATATCAGATTGCCAATTTTCCGCTTTATAAAATCGATCATATCTATCAATGGGTTTTCGTAAGGACATCGATATGCGATTTTTTCATTACTTAAAATTTTTCCCATTCCAGCAGAATGGTTTGTGTGCTTACATTTCGTGGAAGAATGACATATTCAATGATTCTACATTGCTCTATTATGAGTAATTGGTCTAAATCCCTATCCCTTTACCATCAGCTGTAATTAATGCTTTCATTTAATGTTAGCTTTATGCTTTTCAAGAGATTCAAGAAAGAAGGCGAGCATTGTGAATGCCATCAGGCCTAGTACGCTGGCAATCAACACATTGAGTTTTTTTTTGGGAGAGACGGGATAAAGGGAAGATGTTGGCTCTTTGATGAGCTGGGTATAGTCTATCCTCCCTTTTCTCTCATTTAAATTGTCAATTTCGTTTTCTATCTGGTTTATTCTTTCTTTTTTATTCTCTATTTCTAAATTTATGTCCTCTTCTTCTATTTTTTTACTGCTTAGCAATTCATTTAATTCACTGTAATATTGTAAGCTTTGTTGGATCTCATTGGAATAAAGGAGCATTGCCAAGCTTTCGGATTCGCTTCTATTTTCTTTCTTTAAACTCAACTGCTGTTCTTTTTCCAGTGCTTCAATTCTTTTTCCTATATCATTCATTTCTCTTTCGATATCTTTTTTTCTTTGCCTGGCTATATCAAGTTTATTTTTATTTCCCTTGATTTCTCCCCCTATTCTCAATTTTTCTATTTCCTTTGATTTTATATCCGAATCAACCCCTTTTATTTCAATATCCGCTTTCTCATCGAATTGTCTTTTTAAATGGTTGAAAAGCGAATGAAGAATTAATTTGGCCTTTTCAGCGTCTTTTTCTTTTGTGGAAACCCGCACCAGGTTTGTATCTCGAAGATTCTCCGCCTTTAATTTTGGGAATTCTCTTACATCCAGATTCAATTCAGTGGCAATTAAGTTGTTGTAGGTAGCTTCGTTGATTTGCCCTACCATTTGTTTAGGATTAACAAACACAATTTCTTCAAATCGACCCCCCTCTGTTTGGACAAGAAATTTGCTTGGTTGAATTAGGGCATCAATCTCCCACTTTGGAGGTAAAAGAAAACTTATTATTCCCACTGCAATGACTAAGAATAATGTGGGAATTACAATGAGCCATTTTCTTTTCCAAATGATACTCAGATAGTCCATTAATGCAATTTCGCCTTCATATTCGTCCATGAAATCTCCTTTGTATTATAAATTTCCTTACTTTAAAGCAATCCGTCTCCTGAGTGTATTTTTTGCATGGAATTGGTCATAGTTCGGTCATAAAAAGATATTTTAAAATGGGTATTTTTTCAAATAACATGACTTTTTATTTCTCGTGAGATTAATATTGAAGCAACAATAATTGAATCAACATTAGTCATTATCTCATTTGGCATAATACCTAAAAAATTCAACATCTTATTTTTATAATTTTCAAGGAGTTTTTCTTTCTTAATGGAACGAACTTCTCTGCAATCTATAACCATGTTCTCATTTGAATTAAAAGGAGTTTGCCCTTTTAATAAATAGATGAAGTTACCTTTAAATGCTGGATGATCTTTGTTTCTTTTATAAATACCAACTTGTGAAGTTGTATGGATATAATATATGTCATCTTCTGAAAAATTATTATTCAATAGGATTAATCTTTTAAAGAGCGGGCCTTGGGAAAAAATAAATTCTGTGCGTAAGACATTTCCTCTTATTAACTGGGAGGCTAATGGTATGCGAAGAGCATCTTTTGGTAGATCGATCACTTATTTAATGCTACATTTACGCAGTCGTTTTCTTGGTCAATTTCTATTAACTTTTTTATTGCTTCTTTTTCTTCCTCCGGGAGACCGTCCAAAAATAATTCGGGTTCAATTTCCTTAGGCTCGATAGTTTCTTTCCAGGTTTTTTCGTTGTGAGAAATATCTACCAGCCTAGATGTCGCAAAATTTCCATATTTTTTAATAACCTGCTCGATTGCTTCCAGATCTGAATCGGACAACGAATTGAGATTAACATCCTTTTTTAAGCTCAATGCATCGTATTTTCTATATTTGGTAGCAGAGAAATATTCTTCTAACGGGTTTTTCCCTACTTTCTTGCCGGAAATTCTTACCTCTGGTTTGAAAAAATCATTGATGTAAATTAAACTTAAGAAAGGAACTGGCCCAAATGGCAGCCTGTAATACCTGTCATTGAGAACGAATCTTCCATATTTTCTTATGTGATATTTATCGATGAAATACAATAATTTGGTTATTCTCAATTTGGATAATGGCTGCTTATTTTTGACCAGTAGCATTAGGATATCGATGAGCTTCTCAATATCATATTGCATGGTCTCACCTCATTGTTTATTAAAAATAGGAAAATTATTTAATGGAACTCATGCTCTTCCCTATGAAAAAAGCCTTGTTTTTGATTCTCACATTAATAATATAAATGATGAAAAGATGAATATCAAGCTATGTTCCCATGCAATCTCAACTAATTTTATATTAGACCCCGCTTGTGGGATTTGCGACGATCCATTCCTTTGCTTTTATATTTTCACTACTTAAACGGCGATGCTTCTTCCTCCTTTTCAAGCAACTTGATAATGCCATAGCTGACTAAACCAGTAGAGGCGACTATTATTGCTATGCCAGCGGGAGATGTAAAGAATTTTAGGATTTTAGAGGGGGCTTTATCACGTTTGACTACTTCCGATCTCACTTCAGCCTTTCCCTCCTCTTCCTCCAAGTAAGGTTTGAGGACAAGGGTTACCAATACTGTTTTGTTTGCTTTAATTCCTATCATGCTTTCTACATTGAACTCCCCTTCATCTGTGACTATGCCCACGGAATACAGCCCTTCTTCGATTCCTTCGATTTTAAAGGTGCCCAATTTATTGGTTTTACCTTCATAAGCTTTAGCTGTGGCAACATTTTTTATCTTAGCAAGGGCTCCTACCATAACAGTGGTTCCATCTTTGGCATAGATTTTTCCGATTAAATTCCCTTTGCCTGGACTCCGAGTCTGTTGAGCTGGAAGATACGGTGAGAGACATAGAACGAGAGAAAAAACCAATACAGTCACAATGGATGTAATTCTCGTCCGTTCGGTTTTCATAATGCTTTCCTCCTTTTAAAAATTAGTATTTTAATAAATAAGTTAGAAACTTTTATCGCACATATTGTTTTTCTTACCGACATGTTATTTTCAATAGACTGACCGATCTGTCCACCGGCATAATGACGAGCGTATTTATCCCGATGTTGGATTTCAATGAAAGGGAGATAATCTTATCAGCCTCACCGTTGCTTTCACCTTCCCCCTCTGCCTCAACTTTTTCTCCTTCAAATCCTCCTTCGCTCTTCAAATTACTTTCCCATACGACTTTGCCGTTAAAAAAGACACAGACCAAAGGCATAATATCCCATTCTCCGCCGCCTTTAAAATGCAGGGTTAAAATAATTTCTCTGCCATCAAGGTTCAATATCTGTGAATATTTCTGTCCCTTGTTTATCACAAGATTTTTAAACATCCTCTCTCTTGGTGCCATGAGTTTTTCTATCTTCTTGTCCGTCTCTCGGATCTTCTCTTCTTCATTCATGCGTTCATGATTCTGGCGAATCCCCAATAGAGCCTTTAAATTATCAGGCTCGATTTCCAGGGCTTTCTCATAAAATTCCAAAGCATCATAGATATAATCAACTTTTTTATAAGAGTCGCCAATAAATAGCAAAATTTTCACAAAAGTATTTTTCTGGGCTTCGGGGACAACCAAAAAACTTTCTCTGAGAATATTTCCGACCCTCATTATGTCCCTGTACCGGTTCTGCTTGAAGCTAAGCAACATATGAAAAGAAAGGCGATTTAAATCATCTAAGCTTGTTTCCAATTTTTCTTCTATTAATTCTCTGCTCTGAAGGTATGATTCAAGCTTGCCCACCTCTGCCACTTCATCCTCCAGCTTGAGGTACAGGCGCAAATCCCCTTCGACCTCCTCCAGCGTCCGCCTCATTTCAATTTGGCATTTGGCCATGTTTAACACGGTTGATTTTCTCAACCCGATGAATTCTGAAGAACTTATCAGCGTCTGGTGAACGAGACTCTGATAAAAATTTATTTTATCCAGTGCATTCATACAGGATTTGAAATGTCTAAGAGCTTCCTTTAACCTGAAATAGAGAAACTCATTCTCTCCAGCATTGTGTTCCTTCTTTGCCCTCTCAAATTCCATGAATTCAGCCCTGGCTAACATCTCCTGCCTTTTCTCGGGGGAAAGAGATTTCTCTCCCAAAAACCGAGCATAGAAACGGTAGGTTATTGGATCCTCGGGCAATATTTTTTCCATGACAGCATAGTCTTTGACATTCAAATCCCAGATCTGCATGAGATTTTGTAGTTTTTCTCTTTCTTTTCCGCTGGCTATTTTCCTCAAAACATCAAGGGTGAAATCCTTGTCTTTTTCTGATATTTCCGACCATCTGGAAAGATATATTTTCCCGACCTCATAAAAAATCTGATGGTTGTGGCCTGCGAGAAGGGCTGCTTTTCTGTATTCATCATGGTAGCTGATATCGGAGGAAGAATAGAAGAAGCTCATATAGAGCAGCGACTGGGCCAAATTAAAATGGCAAAAATAAGACGCCGGGTTGATTTTTAAAGAACGGGAGAAATGCTGGATGGATTTTTGAAAGTACTCTCTGCTCAGAGCTTTATCTTGAAGGTTCATGATTCCCAGATCAAAATATGATTTTCCCAGCTCATAAAAAACGCTGTCGTTGGAAGGATAAAAAAGATTCGCGCTTTTTAATATTCTGATTTTCTTCTTTGGGTCATCTATTTTTTCCTTTGTCCGATAGCACAAATGCATATTCCAATATACGAAAATATTGACAACCCCAATGGCTATAATCACCACTAGCAAAAGCAATCTTTTGTATTTAGTCATCCTGCTTGCGTTGTGATTTTTAACATTCAATGTTTATCCCTCTTATAAAAAGCTGTAATAGCCGTTAGTGCCACGATTACTGTAAACAGCACCATATTGGCCGGAATGTGCAGATTAAAATCGGTGATGCTATGAATCAGGATAGCGACAATCGCAACAATCCCCCCCAGTGCCAGCCCCTTGACTTCCGAATGTCTTCTCACCCGCCAAATAAGAAAAGAAGGGACGACAATAAAAGCTAGTCCTCCAAAAAGCAAGACCA
>Ga0209977_10000233_pt1 | contig 21744 bp, 20 predicted proteins | sample SumtaG_2_FD_183113 | JGI IMG/M metagenome (GOLD analysis project Ga0209977, IMG submission 183113) | Deep subsurface microbial communities from Indian Ocean to uncover new lineages of life (NeLLi) - Sumatra_00607 metaG (SPAdes) (version 2) | ecosystem: Environmental > Aquatic > Marine > Oceanic...
TTTATTGTTTTTGTTATTTTTAATATAAAAAAAGAAAATAGAAATCCCGCGATGCGGGATTATGTCGAAGGGGGTTGCCCAAAAGTTCCTGGCATTTTTTAAGCCTCCTATAAGGTTTGATTAATGATTGTTGCAAATACGTATTAAAAAAACTCTGAATTTGTCTCAGTGTTATTATTTTATTAGAATTATGTTATTTAAACCACTCAGAAAATGCAATAAAACTGTGGAGTTTTTATAAATAAAAAAATCATTAATCTGTTTGTAAAGGAGGGTAAAGTTTTTCAAATTTATTTGTAAATAATTTATGATTAATCCATATTTTATCTTTATTATTCCAAATTAAATTCTTTAATGGATTATATGATTTCAAAAAATCTAAACCACCATACATCGATTTAAGTAAATATTTCCCATTAACTACATCATTTAAAAGTATATAATGTTTAATTTCAAAATATTCAAATACTAAATCAAATAATTTTAAAAATTCATCAAGTTGACAATCTGGGAGATAAAGTTTTATCATTAATCCATTTTCAAATTTAATCTCTTCAGGGAAACCATGAATATAATATTCTCCTTCAATTTCATATATAAATCCAATATTAAAGAAATTAAAAATTTTTAGAAGTTTTTCATTATACTCCTTATTTACATTAGGTAAAATTATGAAAATTTTCTTATTTAAATCAAGGTTTTTTATAGATATAAAAGGAAATATAAGTTTTTTCTCTAATAGTTCAATTATTTGATTAACCACACTATAATTTCGAGTTCCTAAATATGATTTTAAATCTATAGATTTCCAATTATATAATTGAGTTAACGCTTTATATTCCGAAGACTCTGGTGTGTAATATTTTGAAATGTTTAGATTACCAATGTTGAATTCTTTCAGCCCAGGTATTTGGAGTTTATAATCTGGATTAAATAGAATGTTTTGAAAATAAATTCTAAAACGATTTGGATCTAAATCCCATTCCTTAACACTAAGATTATAATTAAAATGAAAAATTTGAAAGCCTTTTTTAATGAAAAATAAACAATATTCACGTATCACTTTTTTGGATTTAACTAACCAGTTCAACAGCGAAATGTTAGGATTACGGTAAGGCCATATGAATTTAATCAAAAATGAATGACAATTATCAATATTAATTGGATATTTAACTTTTTGAAATGAATTATGTAATACATGTTTAAAATCTATCTCTGTTAAATCTGTTGGATAAAAATATAAATTATATTGGCCGAATCCAAAATATTGAAATAATGGAATGACTTTTATCGATTTGATATAATTTTTAAAAAAGTATTCGTTCTTAGAATCTTTAAACTTTTCCAAATCTAATAAATTTGATTCAAGATCTTTGTTATAACTTAATAAATTATTTATTTGGTTTATATCAAAATCTATGTGCTCTTTTGAAACTCGCTTCTCTATAAGGGTAATTAAATTTGAAATTTCTTTCTTTTTTCCCCATAGGTCTCTTGAAATATTATTAAATGATTCTGAAATAGGATGTAGATTTTCATTAAATATGTTTTGTACATAGTTAAAGATTTGTTCAAATAAATCTTTATTATAAAAGAAATTTTGCTTCTCAAAATCATAAAAATCCTTTCTTGAAAAAGCCTCCGAAAATCCACTCCATGAATAGGATTTTATTCTAACGATGTTATCTTTAAAAAAGTTATATAAAATAGAATAAAATAATTGTTTTTCTTTTAAACTCAAACTTGGCATTTGGAGCTCAAAATAAACATAATTCTCATGAGATTTATATTCCCTCATTGAAAATATATAAACTAATGGAAATATCCATTTCAATTTTTTAATAGCTTTTCTAGTCTCTAAATTATCCTTTAATATGAGAAAAGAATAATATCTCCTGAAACGAGTTATACCCCCAATTGTATTTATTAAACTTGGATTAATAATAGGAGGATTTGTGTTTGAAAAATCTTCTAATCTCTGTTCAATGAGACGATTTGTGATATCATATGTTTTATATCTTTCATATGACTTTTTAAGCTTTTCTTCTTTAGATTGGTAGATTTTATATATTAAAGATTCATTCTTAACTATTGATTTGATAATTTCTAAGTTAAAAATCTTAAGATCATAAAAGCTTTTAATCACATTATAGAAACTGCGAAATTCATCAACTTTTTCTTTGAATTTTTTTTCAGATTTAAAATATATAGAAATAAAATCTTTGAATATTTGATTTTTTAGAGCTTTTAACAAATTATTTTCTGCAATTGATTTTGAAACCCCATATTTTTTCATTGATTTTTGGAAATCATAGTAATTTTTAATTGAGGTGTTCTTCAACAAGAATTTATTTATTAGATTGAATGCTGTTATATAATCATTTAATATTTGTTTTATATAAAAAAATCCATATTGTTTATTCGAATCTATAAATTCCAGAAAATCCTTTTTAAGATTAAGTGAAGTATGAATTCTATTTAAGTTTTTTTTTATTTCATTAATTAAATTCCGTTGGCTTATAATTTCGTTGAGAAGATCAGATTTTAATGAAGTTAACGTTTCCGATTTCCTTTCAAATCCTAATCCTGTTATTGAAACATAACGAATCCTATCAATCAAAAGCCAATCTAGAAGTGAAAGACCTGAATTGAGCGTTCCAATACCATAATCCATATCAAATTCAAGTTCATATTCCTTATTATAATCTCTTTTATCTGGGCGGAGTATTATATTTTTAATTGCAAAATCTTTAAAGCAGTTTAAATTTACTGTATAATTAGCTCTAGTAATCATATATAATTTTTTTTCAATAGTATAACCATTTGATTCCAAATTCTCAAAAAAATTTAATAAATCTTTCAAATAAATTTTTGGAATGAGAAAATAACCAATAATTTCTATCCCAAAGTCATTTTTTGTATATCGAGGTACACTGAAAAATGGTAATTGTTCAATAAATTGAAGGATTTTCGAGTACTTGATAATTGGATGAAATTTTATGCAACATACTATGGATATAATATCTAATCCAAGCCAGTTAATTTGAAAACTTGGGGCTATGTTGCTAAAGTTTTTAATCCACTGCATATTTTCTGTAAATTTTCTTAAACTTAAATTAGTTTGAATGATTCCAGACTCTTTAAATTCTTTAAAATAGTGCTGGTAATCTAATAATGAGCGATAACTCCTTACTTTATAAAATATTTTTGTTATAATACTTATAGTTTCTATAATTTCATCATTATATTCTGTATATCTTTGAACATATTCTTGAAAAATTAGATCATAGAAATTTTCTTTAACATCTTCAATTAACTGAACATTTTTTCTAATATACAAGAAAAAAAATTGAAAAGGGCTTAGTCGATTTTCCACACTTTCTTGTTTCAGGAACTTATCTAAACGATCAAATTCAGCTTCCATGAAATCATAACTCACAACACTCTTTCTCTTAAGTTCTTTCCAATCTTCAATATATTCAGACTTTTGAAGATCATTTTCAACTTTTTGATCAATAAAAATGTTTACAATTTCATTCTCTTCTAACTCTGATGGAATAAAAGATTTATATGCTTCACGCAAGAGAATTATTCTTATGAATTTTTTATTATTTTTTGATATATAGATTGTAAGAGAATCATCTTTTTGAGTCTTTTTTACCCCAATTTTATAAATATCTTTTTTTAGATCATCAGAAATTTTATTATCTCCATTATAAATGATTTTTATATTTGAGTAAATTAAATCTAAATTAAGATAAGATTTGATTTCTTGATGAAGTTTTTCAAAAATACTATTTATATTTGATAAAATAATTTCTATTGAAGTATTTATAAGAAATTCTATATTTAACCTTGGCATTAGAAGTTGAAATACTTATCTACTAATTTTATTTAAGGTTTTTATAGATTTAAACAATAACAATATTGATTCATTTAACTTTTATATTTTTTGATAAATTTTCTTTTCGATTGTAGCTAATTTATTTATAAAAACTCCACAGTTTTATTACTTTTTCTGAGTGGTTTAAATAATATAATTCTAATAAAATTATAACACTGAGACAAATTCAGAGTTTTTTTAATACTTATTAGCAACAACCATTAATCAAACCTTTTTAGGAGGCTTAAAAGATGCCAGGAACTTTTGGGCAACCCCCTTCGGTATAATCCCGCATCGCGGGATTTCTATTTTCTTTTTTTATATTAAAAATAACAAAAACAATAAATATTATTAGTAATAAAATAAAGAGTCCAATAGTAACTTTCTGTCAAATAAAAGCTATAGGAATAATAAAGGAATAAGAGAAAAGATAGATAAAAAACCAACAATTAATATTAACAATTCTGTTGGTAGAAAAGAAGATAAAAAGGTTCCCACTGGGATGAAGATTACACTCGCTATTGCTAAACCTAGCCTAAGCATTTGATATGAAAATGTTTGATATTTAACTTTTTTAGATATTGAAATTGATAGAGACACATAATTTAACATCATTATTCCTGCTATAAACCAGATTAAACCATATATTAATAATAAATAAACTAAATTTGAAAATGCCATAAGAAATGTCAAAAAAATATATAAAACATTGGATATGATAATGATTTTTTTTCTAATATTTTTCATAGAATCATCTAGGCTTTCACTGTTTTTAAAGTCTAGATTTACAATATTTTTCTTTTTTTTTTTATTTTTAATAAAATACTTAGGAAGTTTTTGCCCTATTATGCATCCAAGAACATTCAATAAAAGAAAAAAAATATAACTAAAAGAGTATAGCATTAATCCTGTTTGTCCATATTTAGAGAGAATCCAAGATGGAAATGGATATTGATACAATTTATCACTCCAAACCAATATAAATGAAAGCGTTAACAGAAGAATTTGATAATAATTGTTTTTACTAGAATTATTATTAATTTTTTGTTGCATGTTTTTTTCATGCAGGATATCCTTGAAATCAAAAAAATACATCGCAGATAAGATTGGGATTATTGAAATTCCCCCAATAAGAAAAAAATAAGTCCACAAATTAAGGTTATAAATATCAGTAACAATAAACATAAAGACTAAAGAGGGTATAAAGCCTCCAAAGTTTGCAGAAACATTGATAATGGTCAAATTTCTGTCTTTAATTTTTTCATTTATAGCAGAGTCTAAAAGAATTTTGCTCATACCTACTTTAATTATTTCATTACTTAGTAAGTTTAACGCTAAAAACAACCCAAAAAAGTATAAAATCTCACTAGAAAAAACTGTAGCGATAAAGCTAAATAGAAATAAGAAAAATGAGAAAAGCAGAATCTCTTTTTTGTAGTGATCAAATTTATCAAACAAGAAACCAAGAACTGGTGCTACAAATAAAACTGAAAAAACAAAAATTTGCAAGAACGCTAAATCAGTTCTATCTACATTTAATATACTTAACAAGTAAACAGGTAAATAAACAGTAAGATAAATAGTTATAGAGCTTAAAATAAAATAAACAATAAAAAATCCTAAATAATTAGATATTAATCTTTTAGGAGTCTCGATAATCAAAAAATTCTTTGTAAACTTGCTACTTGAAGATTCACTCGAATCACCTTCTTTTAATACAGTTTTATACCTTAAACGTTTCATTTATTAATCTCTCATAATTATTTCTCGATTCTTATATTTTTTTAAATCATAAATTTAAAAAGAGCAATAATTTGACAGTCTTATTTAATAAAAAAAGAATATGATTTAATAAGCAAAACTAACCATTTTCTAAAGAGATAGATAGCGAATAGAATTCAATAAATAAAGATAAAAATTTAATAAGTATCTTTTAGGGATTTTTAGGTAATTAATCATCAGTTTCGAGAGAGTTAATAGGGCCTCCACAAATATAACAGGAAGTACATTTTGAATCTACTTCAATAGAAAATCTACAATTAGGGCATTGAATATAAACAATATTATGAAAATACATAGAATAATGTCTAGATTGCTTTATTTAAATTGCAACAAAAATTCTTGAAATAAATGTCTAAAATTAGAAACTCCTTAAATTTAGAAATTAGAGATGCTAAAGCGATTAAATGCCTTTATTTGCCACGTCCTTTATTTGCTTTAATACTAGGGCGCGTTTTTTCCGAACCCCATCCTTTCTTATGTAATCCTCGGGCTCTTTTTCCGGCAGACGTTAAACCACGAGTTACTCTTTTTGTATGTTGAGGTTCAATGATCCAATTTATTTTAGGGTCAGATTTTATTACCGGGTGGTTTGGATCTACGAGTAGTACTTCATAATAATGATGCCGGCCATCAGCATATACTTTATAACTGTTTAAGACTTGCATATTTGGATATTTTCTTTGAACTCGTTCTTCCGCAATCCATTGAAGATTCTTTCCAGTTGTATACTTAGAAACCCCCATTGCTCTAGGTTTTCTCCCGCGTTTTGGACGAACTTTATGCATCCCTCCTTTCCTTATCCTTGCTCTCACAACTACATATCCTTGTTTAGCTTTATACCCTAATGATCTTGCTCGATGAATCTTAGTCGGTCTCTCTACCCTTTGAATCGATCTACCTTTTCGGTATTCAATTCCTCGATACCAATGTGGGGTTTGATAACCTGTTTCATGTTTCTCAAAAGTTTCTTTGACGTATTTATAACCAGACTTCACTTTTTCACAGCACTCTTAAATTGTTATAAAATTTAAAATTCACAGAAATTAATTAATTTTACCATTTTCTATTATATAAAACAAATTTTTTTTGTGTTATAATAAAATTTAAACGTCATATAAGATATTTTATTAAGTATAAGACATTAAACAGGTAAAAAGAGGGCCTATAGCCTAGCCTGGATTGGGCGTCGGACTTCTAATCCGAAAGTCGCAGGTTCGAATCCTGCTAGGCCCGCTCATTATTATTCCTTAACTCAAGTTCTTGATCTTAATTTTAAATCCATAACAACTAATTCAGAGTTCGGAGAATAATGTTTAACAATTTTAGAGTTAAGAATTTTGTCAATAGAGTAATGGAATTTACGTAAAGCTGTTTTAACGTTTTTAAAAGCTTTTTCAATGGGATCTGGTTTTTCACTGAATTGATAATAATGTAAGATCCCCCCAGTTTTTTTCATTAAATAACATCCAACATTTATATAATTAATTGCCTTTTTGGGCAAATTCATTATAATTCTATCAGCGCTATTTTGAAATTTTTTGCTATTTTCACTTGTAGGAAGAATAAGAGAATTTATATCAAGATTATAAGGAATTACATTACCTGAGAGTTTGTTTAGATTGATATTTTCTTTTAGGTAGTGATATGCAATGGGATTTATATCAAAAGCGTGAATAATTACTTTATGTTTCTTAGCAATTTGAATAGCAATGGGCCCCACTCCACTAAACAAGTCAAAGATCACCTCTCCTTCACTTATTGGACCCGAAGCAAGACGTTTTCTTTCAAAAACTAGCCTTGGAGTGAAGAATGTTTTTTTTATATCTAATTTAAAAGTACAACTATTTTCTTTGTATAATGTCTCTGATTTGTTTGTTCCTTTTAAAATTTTTAAATCTCTAACACGATGTTCTCCTTTAATTTCACTAGCTTTTTCATAGACCGTTTTTACTTTTTTATTTACTGAGATTAGAGCATCAGCAATTTTAAGCTTGAATGAATTATCAATTTTTGAATCTAAGTCTTTAAATTTATCGAATTCTAGAATAGCAATTTCGCCAATTATATCATAAGAATTAGGTATATACTGAATGTGGGTCTCAGGAAGATTATTTTTTAAAGCTTCTTTAAGGGTTTTAAATTTGTAGTCATCTCTTATTATTCCTTTACCCTCAATTATTTCAAATTCAATTTTTTGATTTTTAAAATGGTTAATAATATAATTTTCATTTAAAATAGGAAATAAAATGAAATCATCTTCATGGAGAACTTTCTTATTTTTATCGATAACTTCTACATCTTTCTTAATTTGTTTGATAACATTTTGACCATCAATCTTCTTAATTTTAAGATATTTAGTGTCTTTATCTAGTTCTTTTTGCATTTTTATCTTAATCTTTAAATGATATCGTAATTTTTTTTCCTGGAATTTTTAATTTTTCTAATAATTTTTTATCTAATTCATTAGAAGCTTTATTACATTTAATTAATATGGTTCTATTACAAATAAAATTACTTTTTCTAAAAACCATCTCTTTTTCATCTAGAAGAGCCAAATTTGGATCACCATAGCCATAGAATTGATCTTTTAAATCATCAACTTTGATAAAAACATTAATTTTTTTTCCTTTTCGAATCAAATCTTTTAATTCTGAATTAATATCTATACAAGCTTTGGAGCAGTTAATTCCTAAGATGCAATTCCCTTTTTTTGTTAAATTATCATCTTTAGTTAATTCGATTGTTGATTTATGAGAACATTGTATATTTTGATGTCCATAAGCGGTAATTTCTTCAATTATCTCCATTTAACTAATCAGCTTTGAAAAATAATAATATATCTTCAATATTGTTAGAAATTGAGATCTCAAGGTAATACTTGTCTTTAAACAAAATCTCTAAACCGCGTATAGGATGATCTTCATAATATTTAATATTTTCTTGATATTGATTAATATAGAATTCAGGAATTAAAATTCCAAATTTTTTATACGATTTGGAAAAAGATTTGAGGTAAATTTCTGTTTTTAGTAAACAATTTTCATATAAATTATCCTTAATTTCGGTAATCCCTATTGCTTCATATTGCCCCATTGGATATGTATCTATTAGATTGAGGGGAATAATTCCGAGGAAATTGGAAAGAAAAACTACATGTATAGAATTACGGGGAATTATTTCATTTCTATCTATCTCATCTAACCAACTATTAATCGTGGGAGAGGTTCTTCCTTTTACATCTAATTCAGGTAATATAATTAAATATCGGGCATCTCTTGGTACTTGGTAATTTGAAATTAATCTTTGATTATATCGGTGAATCAAAGGTCTATTTATACTTTCGGAGGAACCAAAAAGCCGGCCACTATTTTTATATAATTTCTCTTGAGATTCAAAAAAATCAAGATTTTTCTTCACAATATTAAAAGCCTTAACTAGATTCGGATGATTTCTAATCCTTTGTTCTACAAGTTCCCAGAGATTTCCCTCTCTGATAGCCTGCCTAATAGTTTTTAATTCTGAGAAAGAAAGATATAAATTATGCTTAGCTAATAATTGGGTTTTTAAATTATCTTCAAATCCTAAAACCTCCTTAGGTGTGTATTTAACACAGATAGGGCAGTGGCATGGGAATTCAGTTAAATCTTCCAGATTTTTTGTACCTGTAGAAAGAGTAAAATATCGGTTTTCTTTAGCATAGAGAATATAAGCAGCTGAATCCATTAAATCACATCCACAAGCAACTGCTAAAGAGAAAAACTGAGGTAAACCTAAACCAAACATATGGATTGGCTTATTAGAGATAATATTTTTTTTTACAGTTAATAATACATCGAGAGTTAAATCAAATCTGTAATTTAGAAATGCTTTAACGAGCCCACCTATAGCATAGACGGCAAAATCTAAATTATTCATTTCAAATATGCTTTTTTTTAATAAATCTTTATACTTTCCTCCATGAACAGGTCCAAACCAGTTACAATTTTCATTTCTGCGTCTTTCAATATTTTCTTTAGCTCTTTTGATGGTCTCATTTACTTTAATTTCAGCTTTTTCATGAGTATCATCAAGTTGAACTGGTATATCTAAAATAACTGGGAAATCTGAACCAATATCTTCTTGGAATCCTTCTATATCAGCAGGATTAATAATCATTTCTTTATCTTTATAAATATATTGCTGAAATGCTCCACTATCAGTGGCTATAAATCCATCAAAATTTAAAAATTCATGAATTCCCTTATCCAAAACAATTTCTCTTTTATTTTGACTCTGAAATATGATATAGGCATTTGTAAAAACAGCTTGTGCACCTATTTCTTTAAAATCCACCATAGGTAGCAAGTTCTTATAAGGATGAATGACAGGAAACAGATTTGGGGTAACCATCTCTTTTCTATTGGTATTTATCTTACCAATTCTCCCCAGTGCATCTATATCTAATACCTCAAATTTCAATCGAAAAAATCACCCAATTTATCTTTCTGAAATAATTCTTGTAGCCAATCAATGTTACCTAATAATAGATCATCATCTATTTCAGTTTTGTTAATAATTTTTAGAATCTTTACTGAAACCTCATCAAGAATGGAGTTACTCGTATCTATTTCATAAATTGGAATAATTAAATTCTTTTGGAGTAAATAATTAGCACAATTTCCCAAGATTTCGCTCTGAACATTTTCAATTACTTTTTCTTTACGATAATTTCGGTTCTGTAATCTTTTCATTAATTCATAAGGTTCGCATCTTAAAACAATAGCGAAGTCGAAATATTCATTAGGAATTATATCAGCAAAATGTCCTTCAATTATAAGAATTTCTTCATTTAATTGTTTGAATTTTTTAATTAAATTAATAATATTTTGAAGTAATTTATCTGTATCAATAACTTGTGTTTCTCTTTTCTTATCATATTTAACTATATATTCATCTGATAGTGCTATTTGATTTAAAGAAATTACATTGGCATTAATTTTTTCTGATATCATATTAGAGACAGTAGTCTTTCCAGTTCCCGGAGTTCCAGATATTACAACTATTTTCATCTATATTTTATAATAAAGGGATTAGGTTATAAAATTAATGGAAATAATGTATATACAGAAAGAATAAAAAAATATAGTGGGAAAGGGAGATTTCAACCGATAAATATATACATTATCCATACGGATCATCATTTTTTTACCCTAAATCTTGAATTTTTTACCTTTCACCTTCTAAAAGGTAAAAAAATATGGCGATTGTCCGTACAATGTCCGTACCTGATAAGTGGGAAAGGGGGGCTTCGAACCCCCGACCTCACGGTTATCAGCCGTGCGCTATACCAGGCTAAGCCACTCTCCCATAATGGGAATTTTAGTAATATAGTAATGAATATTTTAAAAAACGCAAATTAACGAATAAAATAATATATCGTATTTAAAAAATTTTTTGACCTAAAATATAATAGTCTAAAGGGGCATTTTATAATTAATTAATATAAGAAGAAAAATGCCAAAAATTTTAAATTATTCTATTATAGGGCTTGAGGATTACACAATTAGTTTTGAAAGTTATTGTTCTCTATGTGATATTCAACAGTTTTGCAAATATGGTAAAGAGGAGCCTTTTTCGATTAAAATCAGTTGTGGAGATTTGAATAGGGCTAAAGAAAAGGTAAAATTTGACCAGCTTCAAAAGCTTCAAAAGACTGAAGATGTTTCAGTTCCATATGAAGAATTAATAAAAAAAGTGAAAATTAATTTAACAAATATTATTTCTCAAATATGGAAAGGGAAGATAAAAGCCCATAAAGAAGAGATTAGATGCCTTGACACTCGTAAGCTGGATCCAATTTTAGTGAGTCAGCAGGGTCAGGATTGGTGGGCAGATTTTAATGCTACAATGAAAGTTATAAATGAAGAGTGTGAAAAAATTACTTAAACAGGCTTCAAAGAATTTGTAGACTTTATATATGCAATATTGAATAATATTATGAAATGCTTCTTTTTAGACAAATCAATAAGATTTTTCTATCAACAGAGGATGTGTTCAAAAATATAATAGAAGGTTTGGAAAACTGGTGTATTGCTTTTAATAATTTCTTCTTAATTTTCTGTGGATATTTGAAATATATTTTTGTTTTTATAATATTAACCATTGGAATATTTACGTTATTAAAATTAAGGGGGGTTTATAGCCAATCTAGATCAGCTAGCACGGAAGACAAAGAAAATTATATGATGAAACCTCGATTAATTTTAGGTTGTTGCTATGTTGTTTTAGGTTTTGGAATTTTATTTGATTATCTCACCTATTTTCTGCTGATTATATTAGAACCTTTACCTGATCGCTTAATATATAATTTTATTACATTTAGTGGAATAGATCCTTTTTATCTGAATGGGATAATGGATATTAGTGCTTCTCAATTTCCACATGAAAAGACGATTTATTATTGTTTTTCATTTATTTCATTGACTTCGATATTGGATATATTATTAAGTCTCTGGTATCTTATTAATAACAACAGTATAATTAATAACCCAAGGAGAACTATCTTATTTCTAATTTCTGGCATTACAGGAGGAATATTATTTGGCTTTAATACATGTCTTCCTTTTTTTCTGTGATAATTAAATTTCATAAAAATGAATTCTCTCATCTATATAACATCACATCTTGAGCGAAACATTTATATAATATAATATAATATTAATTATGCATCTAGAATATATTAGATTCAGTCACATTTAGTTCCAAAACAATATTTTATTCGCTACACGGGTTAATTGTTGCTTGGAAATATTCATTTGTAATATAGTTGGTATATTTATAGTTTTAAAGATAATATAGGGTTGGTATTATGGAAGTTGAATCAGATTTAAGTAATTTTTCAAATTTATGCCCAGAATGTGGGGGCAAGATTATTTTACTTCATGAGAAAGGAGAAACTGTATGTGGACAGTGTGGTTTAGTAATAAGCGAGCGAATTGTTGACATTTCTCATAGTGGTAAAAGAGCCTTTACCAAACAGGAAAAGGAATCTAGAGAAAGAACAGGATCTCCAATTTCAATCTTATTACCTGATATGGGCTTAAGTACGATTATAGATAAATCAAATATTAAAAGTCCCGATTTGAAAAGAGCTGCAAAATGGAATTCTCGCATGACCTGGGATAAACGTAATATGCTTATTGCAACAACCGAATTAAAGAGGATCGGAAGTAATATGAATTTGCCAAATCATGTTAAAAAAGCAGCAATAAGATTATATATCGAAGCTTTTAAAAAGAAATTACTCCGAGGCAGATCCATAAACGGGATGGTTGCTGCATGCTTATACTTTGCTTGTAGAGAAAGAAAAATCCCAAGAACTTTACAAGAGATTTTAGATCAAACCTCTATTAGTGCCAAAAATGTAAGACGGTGTTATAGAACACTGATTAGAGAATTAAATTTAAAAGTTCCCTCAACAGATCCCATCTCTCTTATTCCAAGATTTATAGCAGACTTGGAATTAGATGCAGATGCGGAAAATACAACAATAAGGATTTTACAAAATTTTACTTCTAAATTTTCTACAAGTGGTAAAGATCCAAAAGGTTTATGTGCAGGAGCATTGTATTTAGTTTGTAAAAAGAAAGATAAAAAGATTTCACAGAAAGATATTGCAAATTTAGTAGGAGTAACTGAAGTAACTCTTCGCTCAAGATATAAAGAACTTGTAAAAATGTTACATATTATGGTATAATTAAATTTTTTATTTTTTTTTTATTCTTCTTTCTTTAACATTAGTTTGATAAAATCTGGTAATGTTAATAAATAACTTTGAGCGTTTGGTAATTGATTTTTGATTTTAATAAAGAGCTGAGAATAATTTTCAGCTTTTTCCTTTTGCTTTAGTATATCATTTCTAGTTTGTTCTCTTACCGGTTCAACAGGAATTCCTCTCATTACAGCTCGCGCCGGAATAGTTAATCCTGGTGGAACCTGACTTTGGTTGAGGATTATTGCTCCTTCCCCAATAGAAGCTTCATCATAAATTAATGATCCCTCTTTTACTTGAACATAGTCTTCTAAGAAACATCCCAGTAGAGTAACTCCAGACTCTATAATACAATATCTTCCAATATTTATTGAACTTTTTTGTGAACGCGTAAACAAAATAACGCCATCAAAAATCGTTGTAAATTCTCCAATATTAATCGGTGAATTTTCTGCTCGAATAATTGATCCAGGCCAGATTATTACATTATCATTAACGCGAATATCTCCTATTAGTGTGGCCATTGGCGAGACATAACTATTTGGGCTTATTTCCGGTTTTTTTCCGTTATACTCTATTATAGGCATGTTAATCTCACTTAATATACTTATTAAAAGTTGTTAAAATAAAAGCTTTATATAAATTCAAATTATATCTGAAGAAATATAAACTTTTATTAACATTATTAGATATAGGTTTTAATTGGATTCTTTGATTCAAATAGAAAGAATTCAACTTCAGGAAACTCTAAACTCAAGATATTACAAAGTTTTTTCATTGCTAATAGTACATTCTGATAATGAGATGTTTCTATTAAATTGAGTCCAATATCTCTAGCAAGGATTGCATCAAAATAATTTATTTTTCCTGAAATATAACAATTACATCCCATATTCATAGCTTTCTTAATATAATTTGTTTTTGATATGGCTCCACCAATAATACATATTTTTTTTATTGATTTTTTAAGATCTCCAATATAAGAAACGTAATGCAAATTTAAATTTGTTTTTACCCGATTTATTAAATTTTCTAATGTAAAAGGTTGTTTCTGATTTAAGTAATTTATAGGTGAACATATTCTTCCAATAGGTATTTTTATACCGTTTTTATTCTTAATTTCAAATATAGAGTCTATTTTTAAATAAAGAGCATTCGCAATTGTATCAGAAATGCCTTCTTCAGCTGATATAAATGTAGAATTCAATACAAATATTGAAACTGGGTACTTAGAGAGTAGTGTTAGTTTATTTATAATATTTTGATTGAATTTTTTTATTGGCTTGTTAATTAAGCTGTGATTAGATATTATTAAATTAACTTTCTGTTTTAGAGCAAAATGAATCGCTTCTAATGTTAAATCTATAGTTAACATTCCTTTCTTTATTATTTTATTATTCCTATTCTTATCATAATATAATCCATATGTCTCAGAATTTATTTTAAATGCTTTGGGTGATAATTTATTTGTTAAAAGTGTTGTAATTTCTTGAATTAGCATTTAAATCACTCCATAAAATTACTATAATAAAAAATCTGCTTAATTTAATATGATATGACTGAGTAAAGGTTTTTTAATTTGAAATTAAAATATATATATTAAATCAAAATAGGTTGAAAAGATATGAAAGAAGAAAATTGTATTTTTTGTAAAATAACGGTAAGAGAGATTCCCTCAAGGATTATATTTGAAAATGACTTAAACATTGCCTTTTTAGACACATCTCCTATCTCTAAAGGACATACAATCGTTATCCCAAAAACTCATTATTCAAATTTAGAAGATATACCTGATCATGAGCTTACTGAACTGTATAAGGTAGTAAAACAATTAGCAATAAAAATTCATCAAAAACTAAAAATTGATGGTTATAATATCCTTCAAAACAATTTTACAGCTGCGGGTCAAGTAATAAAACATTTTCACGTTCATATAATTCCAAGAAATTTCGATGATAAAAAACTTCAGATTAAAATTCCAAGAACTCAAACTTCTGAAGAAGAACTTAATAATATCTTTGAAGTCTTACAATTTTAATTCCTCTTTTAGAAATCTAAATTAATTCAAAAATTGTTTAGTTTATAAGAATATTTAGAAAATTAAAATTGTAATGAATCTTAAAGGCTTTTTTAAGAAACTTCGTTCCAAAACTAGAGAATTCTTAAGTGATGAATATGGAGGTAATATTGTAGAATATGCCCTTTTAGTTGGTTTTGCTTTGTTTATTTTTTTTATCATTATTAGTGTAGTTACTTCAATGTTAGATTGGACAGTTGGCTTATCAAATGGTTTTTTTGAAGTTTTTAAATAATTTTTCGAAAATAAGTTAAATTCGAATAATATATTTTACTAGATTTTAATGATCTTATTATCAACAAACATAAAATCATATTTTTCACCCCATTCATCAAGATTATTTATTACAAATTCAGTGTCTAGTTTTAAATGATCAACAAATATGTTAAATGGTATTTTATCTGCTCTATTCAGATATTTTCTTATTCTTTTATCAAGATCTGTTCCTTCAGGGGGTTTTTCTTTTCTTTTCCTAGCTCTTAATTTCTCTAAGAGTGGATCATTTTTACTATCATTAAAAAAATATTCTACAATATTACTGATTACTTGGGCTTTTGTGGCGCCAAAAACATCTACTAATTCATCAATTAACTTCATATAACTTTTGTTTAGAGTAACCGTTGTTCTTGTTGTATCAGTCATTTTCTGAACGAAAAAAATAATTCTATATTATTTATAGGAAAATTTTCATTTTTAAATCTTATGCTAATTGATGATAATAATACATAAATAAGCATTATTTAAATATCAATTGACTTTATTAGATCATAAGAACAAAATTTTTCACTTTAAACTTGAAAGAGTCGAAAAATTGTCGTTTTTAAAATCAAATTGGATGTGGAGGAATTAAATATGGGAAATACTTTATCAATTGAAAATTATCCTGGCCTAAAAGAATACTTATCACCAATTCAATTTAATTTAATTAAAGCTCTAAAAGAAGTTGGTCCCTTAACTCGGAATGATTTAGTAAAAGAATTAAAAACTCCAAGAACGACTATCTATGACAATCTTGTTAAACTCCAGAAAAGAAAATTAATTGAAAAATTTTCTCGTAACAACGGAGGAAGAGGACGACCTCTTGTGTTTTGGAAATTTAAGCGTTAATTCAATCTTTTTTATTATTTTTTATATTTTAGTAAAATAAATTGTTAATAAGGTAATAATATCAATATATACTCTTAGATTTCCATTGCAAATTTTATTTTAAAATATGATAAAAAAAATATTCTTCTTTAATTTTAAAATAAGGCCCAGTGAAGTATACTAAGAAAATATATAAATAGATCTATTTCCATTTTAATAAACAAACTTTTCCAGATTAATCTAAAAGTCTTAAAATCTCCAGTCGAAATAATGGAGTATAAAAAGAATCTAATAAATATAAAATAATCTTTTAAGGTTTTAAACAAGATTTTCTATTTTGGAATATAGTAATATTCGTTTATCCTTTTTTGATAAATATCTTTGTTACTTCCTAATTTATTTACACGTGGTCTTTTAGTAGTAGCATCTCTCCTAAATGTTATTTCCATTATTTTAAGAAACGAATTAAAACCATCCCTTAAATTTTGAGGAGGATTTGCCTTACCTTCTAGACCAGGTACCCCCTCAAAAACTACTATTGAATCTGCTATAAAATCTTGTGTTATTATATCATGTTCCACGACAAAACTAGATTTTTTCAATTCTTCAATAGATTTTCTCAGTAATTGAGCTATTTGCAGCCTCATTTCGACATCTAAAAATGCCGAAGGCTCATCTAACAAATAAATGTCAGCTTCTTCCGAAAGACATTTGGCAATAGCCACTCTTTGTAATTCTCCTACACTTAATTCAGAAAAACTCCGTTCTCTTATATTTTCGAGCTTTAGATTATTTATCAATCTCTTTTTATAAGATTGACTCAGATGAGGAGCTAATTTTATTTGTTTAATAAGATCTGATACTAACCCCTCTTCTCCAATTTTGATATATTGGGGTTTAATAACGACTTTCAATTTTTGAGAATCGCTTTCATAGGCTCCCTCAATTTTTTCGTCAGATTCTTTATAATCAGCATGAATTGCATCTGCGATTGAATTTATGAAAGTAGTTTTCCCAATTCCATTTGGTCCTAAAATCCCTATAATCTCACCAGCATGAATTTCACTCCCAGATCCAGTTAAATGAAAATTCCCTAATGATGTTTCAATATCATCATATGAAAAAATGACATCTCCAGAGTCAAATAAGGATTCCTGAGGTGGACGTTCATGAAATATTATGGGGTCATCTCTAAATCTAATATTTTCATCTTTAATATATCCATTCAAATATATATTAATACCAACTCTAACGCCTTGAGGGTGGGAGACTATCCCATAAACACCAGGTTGCCCATATAAAATCGAAACATAATCACTCAGATAGTCTAAAATAGCTAAATCGTGTTCAACAACAATAATAGTTTTATTTTTTTCTGATAAAGCACGAATTAATTTTCCCATATTAATTCTTTCACTAACATCTAAATATGAACTTGGTTCATCAAATAAATATATATCCCCATCTTTAAGATAAGCGGCAGCAATAGCTACTCTTTGCAATTCACCACCCGATAATACCCTTATTTCTCTATCCAAGATTTCTGTAAGATTCAAATTCTCAGAAACCTGCTCTAGTTGTTCTCCAATATCATTTCTATTTAAAAGATCGTATACTTTTCCTTCTACAAATTTAGGAATCACAGTAATATTTTGAGGTTTATGAATAATCTTAGATTTTTCTTCTTTAAGATCAATGAAGTATTGATGTAATTCAGACCCTTTAAAATGCTCAATTATTTCTTTCCAGTGTGGAGTATTTTCTCCAAATCTTCCAAAATTTATAATTAATTCATTAGATAATATTTTTAATAAAGTACTTTTACCAATTCCATTTTGTCCTATTAATCCAAGAACTTTCCCCTTTTTAGGTATCGCCATACGAAATAATGAGAATTGATCTTGTCCATATCGATATGTAATTTGATTCTCCAATGGATCGGGTAAATTTACAATACTAATTGCATTAAAAGGACATTTCTTAATACATATACCTTCTCCAGAACATAAACTCTCCGTAATTGTTACATACTTCTCATCAGGACTTAAAACTATTGTTTTGTCTCCCGTTCTCACTCTAGGGCAATATTTTATACACGGTTTTTCTCCAAAAGGACTACATTTATCAGGTTTACAAAAATCCTTATTTAAAACAGCAATCCGCATTATATAGCTCACTATTATTTAAAAGCAAAAATGATAAATATAATTTGCTTACGTTAAATATACTATTATACATAATAGAAAAATTTTTGTAATACAGAATATTAACCCATTAAAGAAAAAGCTATGTAGTGAAGAAAATTTGAGTGAGGATTTTCCAGTTCATTGGTTAGAAGAAATTGTTGAAGAAATTTACTCGCGTAAACCCATTGAAATAACACTTTCTACGGGTAAGACTCCGTCAGGGCATATCCATTTAGGAATATTACGTGAAATTATAATTTGTGATGCATTAAGAAGGATATTTGAGGAAAAAGGTAATAAAGTTAATAATTTATTATTTTTCGACAGTTTAGATGCAGCTAAACGATTTCCCGGATATATTCCAAAAAAATTTCAAAAAAGAAACCTTGGAAAACCTTTTGCTATGATACCATGCCCTTATGAAGATTGCAATTGTGAGAGTTATGCTCATCATTTTGGTAATGAATTAATAGAAGTGTTTCCTGACTTTGGGATTCAAATAACAATAATTTGAACTCATGAGTTATATAAAACAAAAAAAATGCAGGAAAAAATAAGAATTGCACTTAAAAATACAGATAAAATTAAGGAAATCTTGAGAAAATATATTCTTCCTACACTAAGAGAAGTAGATAAAGAAGAATTTATTGAAATGCAAAAAGATTGGATGCCAGTGATGGCGATATGTGAAAAATGTAATAGAATTCAACATCGCGATAATGAAGAATCTATTAAACCAAATAGAGTAAAAGAATATTTTGGTGATAAAGAGGTAGTTTCATATGTATGTGAAGCATGTGGGCATAACGGAAAGCTTTCTATTTGGAGTGGAAGATTAAAATTAAATTGGCGTGTAGATTGGCCTGCTAAATGGGCTTTATATAAAACCACTTGTGAGCCTGCAGGGAAAGACCATAGTGTTAAAGGTGGAGCTTATGATACAGGAATAGAATTATGCCAAGAGTTATATGGTTATGTAGGACCAGTTAAAGTTCCTTATGAATGGTTAAGATTAGGTGATCAAGATATGGGAACTTCTAAAGGTCATATTTTTACACCAAAGAAATATCTAGAAATTGCAGATCCAAGGATTTATAGAACAATAATTTTAAGAACCAACCCGATAAAACACATCACATTTAGAATTGAAGAGATCTCCCAGTATTATGATTATTATGAAAGAATGGAAAATATTTACTATAATATAGAAAAAACAGAAGATTCTGAGGAGAATATGTTTTTTAATTGCATTTTTCCCTTAACTCAGATAACTGATATTCCTGAAATAAAATTGAAACAATTACCCTTGAAACTTCTAACTTTTTTAACACAAGTTCAAAATGTTTTAAGTATAGATAAACTCTACGAGAAAGCAAAAACTTTCATGGAAAATAACAACTTTGAAAATGTAATTACTATACATGAATTTAAGACACTTCTTACCCAAACAAAAAATTGGCTCGAAGAAGTAAAAAAAATTGTAGAAAATGAAAAAGATCCAAAAGTCAAAAGAGAAATTATAAGAAAAGTGGAAATCTTTACTATCCCTAACGAAATTGATAAAATATTGATAAAAAATATGGATGAAAAACAAATTAAAGGAGTACGAATACTAAAAGAATATTTTGAAAAGAATGATGACTTAGATGCTGATTCTGTTCAAAATAAGATTTTTACTATAGCTAAAAAAGATCTAGTTATCCCTCCAAGAAAATTTTTTGAAACTATCTATCAAATTATCTTAGGTAAAAAAAGTGGTCCACGATTGGGACCATTTCTATCCTTGCTGGATAAAGATTGGCTATTGAAGAGATTTAATATCTAAATTCTTAAAGTAATATATTAAGTAAAATGAGTTTATTATTAATCATAAGTTTTCTTTTTCTTCAGGATCAAATGGTTTCTCAGCCACAATTTCTTGTTCACTTTTTTTCTCTTTCCTCATGAATAATTTTCTTTTTTTCTTTTCTTTAAGGTTTTTATAACACTCTGGACAATAATTAAAGGCTTCTGAAATCATTTCTCCACATTTTTTGCAATGCTTATGTGGATAAATATAGGTTTCTATTTTTTTTTTATATCTTCGAATTTACTCAAGTTAAATCTCCAATGTTTTTAAGTATATAATTACCAAAGAATTATAACTTTTTCACTCCATCTTTATCAATTTTAATTTGAAAAAATTGGGTTTTTTCTAAAGCATTTATTATTTCGAGAGGATAGGAGGGAAATTTTGAAGAAAATAGTTTGTTGTTGTTGATTATTTCATTTAATTTATTACGCCAATAACTTAAAACAGTCTCTATTTGATTTGGATTCACTAACGCAAAAACGGAACCTCCACCTCCAGCACCAGTTAATTTGGCAGCATAAACATCAGGATGTTCTTCAATAATTTTAATCAAAATATTATTAACTATTCCAATTCCATATTCATATCCCGCTTCTTTCATTACTTGGTTCATAATTCTTGTATTCTCCTTAAAATATTTTCCTAGGAGTCCCCAATCACGCCTCATTAATGCAAATCTGGATTGCCAAGCTATTTCTGCTAATTCTTTATAACTACTCAAAATAAATGGATTTTTCTGTAAGTATATTTTCCTTAATTTTCCATGTATATCTCCACTTTCATGGTGTACTCCTGAATAACAGACTATTATAGGGAGGTTATCCAATTCATATATTTCATCTATCCGATCATAGATTGCTAAGGGTTCTTTTGCTATATCTTTATGGTAAAGTTTACCATAATAAGAACAAAAACTTAAACCTCCTCTGCTTATTACATATCTATCACCATAACCTGAAATAATTTTTAAATCTTCATCTTCAGCTTTGGTAGCCATTTCAACAATAATGTCTTTATTTATTGGGAATTCGTTTTCATTTAATTTTTTAAAGTTATTATACAAATCAAAATACTTTGCTAATCCAAAAAGAACAGCAATTATTATAGCAGCGCTCCCACCTAACCCAC
>Ga0209977_10000234_pt1 | contig 21691 bp, 19 predicted proteins | sample SumtaG_2_FD_183113 | JGI IMG/M metagenome (GOLD analysis project Ga0209977, IMG submission 183113) | Deep subsurface microbial communities from Indian Ocean to uncover new lineages of life (NeLLi) - Sumatra_00607 metaG (SPAdes) (version 2) | ecosystem: Environmental > Aquatic > Marine > Oceanic...
TGTATAGGCAACCCCCCCCCGGACAACCAATAGTCCGGGGGGGTCTCCTTTCTGCAGGCTGATACAAGTCTTGATTGATTGTGTCTTTCTTCTTTATGGCATAGTGCTTTAAAAATCTGAGATTCTTCGTTCAGAATGGCAAAATAATGCTATTAAACAGTCTCTAAATCGAAAACTTGCCAGCGGGCGCTGCGAGGTGTAAAATCAGCCAATTATGTGTCGTAAGGTAGCTTTGATTTGGTGTAAATTGTAAAGCGAGGATTTTGAATGACGAAAGTAAACAACTCTACCGTCCTGGCAGACGGAACCGTCTACAGTAAGAGAAAGAACTTTTGCCCTTTCTCCACGTCTCCTCTGGAGGATTATGTCCCTATCTTGGGGGAAGAGAGAATTGAGAGGCTGCAAAAAATAGCTCAGCGGGTTAAAGGTTTAAAAATGATAACCCTGAATGCTACCGCCCAGGGTGGTGGTGTGGCTGAGATGCTTTACAGTGCTATCCCATTTCTGAATATGCTGGGTGTGGTAACTGAGTGGAAGGTTATTTGTGGCACCAGGGAGTATTTCGAGGCCACGAAGGAGCTACACAACTTACTACAGGGCAAGGAAGGTTCCTTCAGTCCGGAGCTCCGGCAGGCTTACCTAGGCACCCTCGAGGAGTGTGCCAGGCAGAATTTTATTGACTACGAACCTGACGTGATAGATGTACAAGACCCACAGCCACTGGGCTTGAGTCACTATCTTAGAAAACCGGGGGCAACCTGGCTGTGGAGATGCCACATAGATATGGATAGAGAGACTATAGAGGCTAACCCTGATTTATGGGATCTCCTGACCGACTGGGCTGAGCACTATGATGCCGTCATATTTTCAGCGGCTCAATACATTCTCCCACGGTGGCCGCTGCCTAAGTTTATAATCCCTCCTTTCATTGACCCTCTTTCTGAGAAGAATAAGGAATTGAGCCAGGGAGAGATAGACAGGGTTCTCACCAAATACCGTATAGACCCCAAGGTCCCAATCATTGCCCAGATTAGTAGGTTTGACCCCTGGAAGGGAATAGACAGGACTATTGCAACCTACCGCCGGGTGAGGAAGGAAAAGGAATGCCAGCTTATATTAGCGGGTGGATTGGCTGGCGATGACCCGGAAGGAGAGAGAATTCTAGCCCGAGTTTATGAAGACACAAAGAATGACGAGGACATCCACGTACTAAATCTGTCTCTGGACGACCGTCTGGAGAATTCGAGGGAAGTGAATGCGCTCCAGCGGGCCGCCAGGGTTATAATGCAGCCATCTACCAAAGAAGGCTTCGGGTTGGTAATTACTGAGGCATTGTGGAAGGGCAAACCGGTGATAGGTGCTGACGCGGGGGCCATACCCCTTCAGCTTCGGGACGGCGATACCGGATATTTTTACCAGACATCACGCAAAACTGCAAAAAAGATAATCTATTTACTGGAAAAACCCAAGACTGCTGAGGCGATGGGCAAAAGGGGCAGAGATTATGTGGGGCAGCGCTTTCTCCTTCCCGATAGAATTGCTGATTATCTTATGGCTATAAATATGGTTGTCAGTGGGACTATCAATAAGGAAGCCAATGCTGACACCATAATCAGCTTTTCTCCCTGGTTCAAGCTGAGCAAGCGGAAGAGAAACCAATTCTTGTAGTTGCCTGATTTATCAGGTATAGCCCTACATTTTGCTCTAACTGTCACCGACCCCCTACCATTTTTCTTAACAGAGAAGTCGCTTTGCTCGGGGAACTAAGGTTGAATCTAGCTGCCGAAGCACCAAACCCCATCTTTATAGACCACGCTGTAGAAGGGAGAATTTTAAAAGTATCCTCATCGGTCCAGTCATCGCCCAGCGCCAATATAAAGTCCCATTTTTCTCTCGAAATCCATCTCGAAGCCGCGCGCCCCTTGTTTATGTCCGTGTTTTTCACCTCCACTACCTTACTTCCTTCCAACACCTGAAGGTTTAAATTGGCAATTGTATTTGAGAGATTGTTTATCAGCTCCCGGGCTCGAAGCTCACCTAGCCCAGGGTTAGCTTTTCTGTAATGCCAGACAAGTGAGTACTCTTTTTCTTCAATGAAGGAGCCCGGGGTTCTATCCACCCATGACTCGAGTATCGGATGCACCTCTTCCTTCCACTCACTTGTCAGGGTCTCTATCGTCTCCCATCCTCCACCCTTTTCTTTAATCCACACGCCATGTTCAGCCACCAGTCCCACATTGAGACCGCCGAACCAACTCTCCAGGGTATCTTTATCGCGTCCACTTATAAGCACTACTTCGTTTCGAGGATTCCTGGTAAGTTTTTCAAGCAATCTCAGAAGGTTGGCTCCGGGCATTGCATCCACTGGTCTGGGTGCAAAAGGGACAAGTGTGCCATCATAATCCAACAGTAGTAATGCCTTATTGCTCTTCTGGAAATTGCTGGCTAATGTTCTCTGCATCTCATAGGTCAATGCTTTTTCTTCCAACTCCTGTTGAAGTTTCTTGGTGGAAAGTAATTTATCCATAAATTCATTTGCCCATTGCATCACGTCATAACGGCGCAGGCGTTTCTGCATTATGCGGTTGCGCTCTATCTGCTCTTGTTCTGGCATTTCCAGGGCTTTTTCCAACGCCTGGGTAATTTCTTCCTGGTTATTGGCATTTATGATAATTGCCTCCCCCAGCTCTTGAGCAGCTCCGGCAGTCTCACTAAGTATTAAAACCCCTTTCCCGTCTATCTTGGTTGCCGTGTATTCTTTGGCTACAAGATTCATCCCGTCTCTGAGAGGGGTAACAAGGGCAACATCAGCCAGGCTGTAAAGGGCGGCGAGGGAGTGGAAGGGTAAAAAGCGGTATAGGTACCAGATTGGCATCCAGCCTATAGTCCCATGTTTTCCGTTGATTTCGCCCACAAGTCCATCTAGCTGTTTCTTCAACTGTATATACTGTTCCACTCTTGTGCGTGAAGGGACTACCAGCAAAACAAAAATCACTTTCCTCTTGAACTTTGGGTTCCTGTCCAGAAACACACTGAAAGCTTCCAATCGCTGGGGGATGCCTTTGGTGTAATCCAGACGGTCCACTGAAAGAATTACCCGGCAATCTCCTAGTTTTTTGCGAAACCTTTTTCTCTCTGCTTGTGCTTTGGGGTCCTGGTCAACGTTGGAGTATTGCTCATAGTTTATTCCCATGGGAAATGCGTCAGCCTTCACTACCCGGTCGGTCGCGGTGATTTGCCCCATACCCACTTCATAACCCAGTAGACGATGCACGCTGTCCAGGAAGTGCCCGGCGTAGTCGTAGGTGTGAAAACCTACGAGGTCTGCGCCTAAAAGTCCTTCCAGAATTTGTTTACGCCATGGTAACAAGCGAAATGTTTCAAAAGACGGAAAAGGGATGTGGAGGAAGAAACCTATTGTTGCCTTTGGCAACCTCTCTCTTAGGAGCTTGGGGAGGAGCATTAAGTGATAATCGTGTATCCAGATAATATCATTGGGCCTGGCAATGCCAGCAACTACGTTGGCGAAAGCTGTGTTGACTCGTTCATAAGCCTGCCAGAAATCTTCGCTATATTCCGCATAGAGGGGGAAGTAGTGGAAAAGAGGCCAGATAGTTCGATTGCAGAACCCGTGGTAGTAGGCTTCGACATCGTGCTCTGAGAGAGCAACCGGGTGGCAGTTTTCAGATAGCAATCTCACCATGATATCTTTTTCTTTCTTTATTTTTTTCCGGCCTATCCCCGCCCATCCTATCCAGATGCTGGGGAAGGATTTGTACCACGATCTTAGACCTGTAGCCAGGCCACCAACACTGGGCTCAATGTGCAAATCGCCTTTCCTCTCCTGAATAGTGAGTGGCAGTCTATTTGAAACAATTAACAGCCTCTGCATGATTTTCTACTCCAATTCCACTTTGCAATCATCACCTATGAAAAGCCTTATTTTCTCAGGGCTTTTCCCCTGTCCAGCTAATATCGTATTTCTACCAATGACACTGTCAGCCAGGTGCTTGATTTGCAAAATTTGGCAATTCTCCAGTATTACCGAATGCTCCAGGGATGAATCCTCGACCACCGTCCCGGCCCCGATGTTGGTGAAAGGTTGGATAAGGGAATTTTTTATCCGACAATTTGCCGCGATAAATACCGGACCTCGAACACGGCTGCTTTCTAATTTTGTTCCCTCCCCGATTTGGACTCTGCCGACGATGCGGCTTTGCGAATCCACTTCCCCTTTAATGTCCCGTTTCGAGAAGGCATCAAGAACAACACGATTAGCCTCGATGAGCCCATCATTGCTGCCGATGTCAAGCCACCAACCCCGAAGAAGGTGGCTTTTAATCTCCTTTCCCATCTCCAAAAGCTTCTGGATAGCGTCGGTTATCTCCAGCTCCCCCCGCCGGGAAGGCTTTGTCTGAGCTATAGCTTTGTGAATCTCGGCGGTGAAAAGGTAAACTCCGATTACAGCCAGGTTGCTCCTGGGTTTCTTGGGCTTTTCTACCAGATTTATTACTCTTCCTGAGGAATCGAGCTCAGCTACGCCGAAAGCCCTGGGGTCGGGCACTTCCTTGAGGAGAATGCTGGCATCGGACTTGGAAGCGTGGAACTCGTCCAGGAAATCTTTGACGCCTTCCTGGATGAGGTTGTCGCCCAGGAACATGAGAAAAGGTGAATCATTGAGGAAGCCCTGGGCTACCTTGACAGCGTGCGCCAGCCCCAGGGGTTCAGGCTGGACTATGAAAGTAATCTTCCCTCCCCACCCTGAGCCAGTACCTATGGCTTCCTTTATGTAAGGGCGGGAGTCTGGAGATACAACGATGCCGATATCTTTGATGCCAGCTTCTTTTATATAGTCCAGAACATGAAATAAAATCGGCTTGTTGACCACTGGCAGGAGGTGCTTCGGGACGGTGTTAGTTAGCGGCTTAAGTCTTGTGCCTTTACCGGCAGCTAAGATTAAAGCTTTCACCCAGCCACCCCACTGCTGTGCCTGTTGTCTTGCCCACGCATCTTCCCGACCAAATATGCCCTTTCAGTTTTACCTTAATCACTCGAAATAGCGGACTGTGCGAGGTACTGCTTAACAAAGTTTATCGCATCTGTAGATGTTGGGTCAACTTCATTTAACATTGACAGATAGAAACTGGCATAGTCGCCCAGGAGAACCAAACTCAACACCTGAGCCAGGGCGCTTTTCCCTGTGGCCTCCGCAAATTCGTAAGTGATTCCCGCTTTTGCCAGTAGCTTAGCGGTAACCTCGTAGCGAAGCAGGTTCCGAGGACGGAGCAAGGATGAGCGCAGCATGAGCACGAATATCCTTTCCTTCGCCTCGGGGGGGAATTCGTAGCCGACTACGGCATTGTGATTGAGTTCAGGGAAATTTTCAAAAAAGGCCCAGGCCTTGCTGTTCTCGTTAAATTCCCCCTTCCAGCGCTGGGCTACTTCCGAGAATATCTCGGCTCCATAAATGACTGCTATACGCCCCCACAGCTTGGCTGCCAGTTGCTTTGCGGGATTGGAAGCAAGGGGCCTGGTTTCAATAAAGTCTGTTGACAGTTTGTTCAGAATGTCCACCGCCTCTTGCAAATCTGCCGACTTATCTCCAAGCAGACCAAGCTTCTGAAAAATGCCCACCAGGGGAATAAGACTATGGGGGAAGGCAGCCCTGGGAGGGGCCTTGTAGTCTATCACGAAAGCCGGGATGCACTCCTGTTCCGCTAATTGCTTAAGTTTGCCGCCTGAGGCGATAACTAGCTTTCTGGACCGGTTTCCCAGTGCTTCGGTGAATGCAGAGAGCGTTTCTTCGGTGTTCCCTGAATAGCTTGAGGCGATGACCAGGGTACTCTCGTCAACAAATGCCGGCAGACCGTAGTCCCGGTGTACCCGAACAGGCAATTTGCTTTCAGTCAGAGCAAGCCGCCGCGCAATATCACCGCCGATAGCAGAGCCACCCATCCCCACGATAACGACATTAGATATTTTGGTATATTCGGGGGGGAGCTCAAGCTCCAGCACCTTTTCCCAGGCCTTCTGGCATTGCTCGGGAAACCCGTGCAGGTGATCGAGCATTCCTGACTTATCAAATTGCCGGTAAACTGAGGCGTTATCTAAATCAACCATGGTTAACCTGCGATATCTTGCTGCCTGTGCCCTACTCGGTTAAGCTATGGTTCGCGTCTAAAAGAATACTCCAATTAAGTAACTTAGGCAACTCTATGTCGACTGGAGCATTGACTTCATTGATACCTAATAATGCCGTTCACATGGGAAAACAGGGTACAAAAGTATAGAAAGTATAGTCTGAGCTTATGTAAAATATCTAAGAATCAGGGGGAATTGTCAATCTAGGTTAATTATGAGTATCTTAACAGCTTCTCTTTGGGCATTGATAATGAACATATAGGATTTGTAAATATTTTATCCAGTCCTAAATGACCTATGTTGACTTTTAGAGCTGCGGAAATAAATCGAGGGATTCCCAGATTTTTAGCGACTAGTAATATATGACAAAAGTAATGGCTCATCAGTACTAGTTCATCGGAGGCACTGAACTGCCACCTGTATATGGTCACTTGGGTGGTGGGGAGCCAATAGTGAAACCGAACTTCACAAAGTGTGGTTTATTACTAATAAAGGAGGTGATAGCTGGCAAAAATTAATAAGTCAAAACCTGATACCTGAGGTCGACAGATATCATTATACAGAAAAGAATAAATGAAAGGAGAAAATGAATGATGAAAAAAATATTTGGTATTCTTTTGGTGGTAGTCTTGTTAGCCACTATACTACCTTCAGCTGTGGTGGCTAAGAGTCCGAAAACCGAGTTTGATCTGAATGGACCGCACTTCAACCTGAATCTCCTCGGTAAGAGAGATGGCTGGAACGATAAAGAGGTTACAAATCCACAGAGGCATACAATGTTCGTTCCCATGGATACAAGTGCATGGAACATTGAACTCAAGACGCCCAATAAGGTCGTCAATCATGGCAATAAAGTAGGGGATAACGTAACCTCGTTACCTGGTTTTGCCATCTACATGACCCAGAGTGGTGCCGATGATTTCGCTGTTATCGACGGCACCGCTTTCGATGGTGACCCGTGTGAGTTAGACCTTGCCCGTGGCAAGTATTGGGTGGTTGTTGCAGTAAAAGCAAAGCCGGTCGCAAATGCGCCAACAATTGATGGATGGGCACAAATTTACGACATCGATGGAGCGCTATACTATTATCTGAATCTCGGTACAGTCACTGTTAGTAGGAAATGGAGTAACGCTACCGACCTGTTCTTCATTAATACTGAAGAAGCAAGTGGCGCGATAACGGGTTTACCCGATCCAGGAAATGCAAATGGTGGCTTGGGAATGTGGATTTTTGATTACTTCGCTTCGCTGGATGCAGCAGAGTACGGTGACTGTGCTTACTTCTGGCAGCTTCAAAACAATGGCTCCAAGCTAATCCAGGTCCGCTTCTACCCTATGCCTTAATGATGAGTGAACTTGTTTGAATCATCAAACACAAAGGGGCTGGGATAAAACTCAGCCCCTTCCTCTTTTTAGCAGTATGTATCCTCATCCATTGGCTATGGTTCCCGCTTAAAAGAATGCTCCAATTGAGCGATTCAGGCAAGCCGCTAAGCTGTGCCACAGTTGCTTCGGCGAGTTCCCTTGTAATGACACGCGGTAACTGGCGAACAATCTCCCGATATTATCATTGACATCTGGGTAAACTAACGTTAATCTTATTAGGACGAACAAAACTTCCTTTGGTGTGAGATGACGGTGGCCGGAGACAAGAAGAAAGTGCTTATCCTGGGCGCGGGCGCGGCGGGGCTTGGCGTGGCACTGGAGTTGAAGAAGGCCTCCGCTGGTGCACCGGGGCTGGAGGTAACGCTGGTGGACCAGCGGAATTATCATCACCCCCTGCCCTTTATATGGCATGTAGTCAGCGGGAGTGTTGAGCCCGGTCATATCTCTTTCCCCTTGCATGCCCTGCTGAGGCGAAGGAGTGCTGAGGGGCCGGTCAAGTTCAGGCAGAGCCGGGTACAAAGCATAGATGTGGAGAAGAAGGTAGTCAGCACCGATGCTGGAAAGCTGAAGTGGGACTATCTGGTGGTAGCCCTGGGCAGCGCTACCAATTTCTTTGGGATGGCCGATGTCGAGGAAAATTCGCTGAGCTTCAAATCTCTGAAGGATGCCGTTGATATCCACAATCGCATTCTGGACAACTATGAGGCGGCGTTGCTGGAACGAAATGAAGAACGCCGGCGTGAGCTGCTCACTTTTGTGGTGGTGGGAGGTGGACCCACCGGGATAGAGCTGGCGGCGGCTATTCAGGACTTCGTGCGCAAGGCGCTGGTGCGGGACTACCCTTCCCTGATGCCCCAGACTCGTGTGCTCCTGGTTGAGGCACAGGACGCTCTCCTGTCTGGCTTTGGCGCTAAGGTGTCGGAACTGGCTATCAGCCGGCTGCGCTCTCGAGGGATTGAGGTGTTATTGAAAACTCGCATCAGTAAGGCTTGGTCAGCCGGTGTCCAGACTGCTGATGGGCAGACTATACCGACTCGCACTGTTATTTGGGTGGCGGGGGTGAAGCCGATGGATATTGTGGAATCGCTGCCTTTTGAGAAGGCGAAGGGTGGGCGCATCGTGGTGAACCAATATCTGGAAGTCACGGAGTCACCCGGGGTCTACGTACTCGGGGATTGCGCTTATTCATTACAGGAGAATGGCTCGGTACCCTATCCCCCGACCCAGCAGGTAGCTATAAGACAGGGCCCAGCCTGTGCCAGGAATATCGTCCGCGCCATGCGAGGTCAGGAACAGCGGCCTTTCCGTTACAAATTTAAGGGGCAGGTAATATATATGGGCAGGAATCTGGTGGTGGCTCAGTTAGGAAATCGTGTCTTCGATGGTTTCGCTGCCGCGCTGCTGCGGCGGGTCTATTATCTATGGATGTTTATCTCATATCTCGGGCTGCCAAGAGAATTCAGGAGAAAGCTGGGTGCCGTTTGTGGTTGGATACCTGCCTACTTCTACCATCGCAATACGGCTCACCTGGAGTGAGCGGCGGACGTGGTCAGGGCGGGTTACAACCCTTCCGGTGAATCTAAGCCACAGCCTATCCCCATCGGTAACGAACACGATGACACCATACTCATCTGTGCAATGTTCATTGAGTATCGCTAGGACTTCAGCTAGTTGACTCCTCTGGGCTGCGCCTGCTAGACTGCTTATACATTCTACGATACCAAATCAAAGGAGGCGAAATGGCAGACCCGAGAGTTAACACTGTAGCTAAGATTCTGGTCGATTATTCCGTGGAGGTGCAACCCAACCAGCTGGTCCGCATCGCTGGTGGTACTGCGGGTACACCATTGATTCTGGCCGTATATCAGAAGGTTCTGGAGCGTGGTGCTCACCCTTTTCTCCAGATTGGATTGGAAGAGGCGGAAGAGCTTCTATACACCTATGCCAGCGATACCCAGCTTGATTATGTCCAACCGTTTATGAAGGAAATAGTTGAGCAAATCGATGCAAGCATCGGGATCTGGACGGATGTGAACACCAAGCAGCTCACTAATGCCGACCCTGCCAAGCAATCTCGCCGGGCAGTGGCGATGCGTCCCTTCTCTGACCGATTGCTTGAGCGGGAGGCTAAGAAAGAGTTTCGCTGGACCGGGACACTCTACCCGACCCAGGCTTTTGCTCAGGACGCGGAGATGTCGCTCCGCGAGTTCGAAAATTTCGTGTACGGTGCCTGCTTAGTTGATGAGCCTGATCCAATCAATGCCTGGAAGACAATATCCAAAGAGCAGCAGCGCCTCGTTGATTGGCTGAACAAGGCCAGGCAGATTCATGTCATCGGCCCGGATACCGATCTTAAACTCGAAGTTACGGGCCGGAAGTGGATAAACTGCGACGGGAAGGCGAACTTTCCCGACGGCGAGATATTTACCGGGCCAATCGAAGAGAGCGTGAACGGGCATATCAGATACACTTATCCTGCCTGCCACTTCGGCCGCGAGGTAGAAGATGTCCGACTCCAGTTCAAGGACGGAAAAGTTATCAAGGCTACGGCGGCTAAGAATGAGCAATTCCTGTTGAAGATGCTGGAGACCGACAAAGGAGCCAAATATGCAGGAGAGTTTGCCTTCGGGACCAATTCCGGCATCCAGCGGTTCACCAAGAACACGCTCTTCGATGAGAAAATCGGTGGGACGATCCACCTGGCCCTGGGAAAGGGTTATCCTGAGTCAGAGAGCAAGAACAAATCTGCTATCCATTGGGATATGGTCTGCGACCTCCGCAAAGGTGGAGAAGTGCGTGTAGATGGGACTCTCTTCCTCAAGGACGGGAAGATACTGATCTAAGGCAGGGCCTCGTCACAGTCCCTGTGATAGGCTATCCCGCCGGTTTGCTTGTCGTTTCCTCGGGCAGAGGAGAAAGCTGCACCTCAGTTGGAAAAGAGCCAAGACTAACTCTGCATAGAATCTTGCTACACCAAGAAGCCTTCCATTGCAGGCGCCTGGTTGGCGAATGAATTTCTTAGCTGCCTGTTCTCACCCACAGACTCTCCCCGTCGGTGATGAACTCGATGGTGCCGGCCTTATCCGTGCGATAGACATTGTCCTCGCCCAGTCTGCCAACCAGCCTCTCCACCACCTCAGGGCTGGGATGGCCAAAGGTGTTATCCGCCCCCACCGAAATCACCGCCACTTCAGGGTCAACCGCAGCCAGAAACTGCGGAGAAGTGGAGGTCTTGCTGCCGTGATGGGCTACCTTCAGCACAGTGCTTCTCAAGTTGGCTCGCTGCCTAATAAGTTCGAACTCAGCCTCTTCCCGTATGTCAGCAGTAAACAGGAAACTGACTTTGCCCCAGGTCAGCCTCAGCACCACTCCATTGTTATCCACATCATGGCTGGTTTCTTCAAATAATCCTTCTGGCGGATTTAGCACTTCCAACTTAATTTCGCTGCCCAAATCAATCTCCTGTCCGGCCCGGGCTATATTATATTCGATTCCTTTATCTTCAATGAGCCTGAGCCATTCCTGATAGATAGCTGAATCATAGGGTACTCCAGGCTCAAGTACTTGCTTCACTTTGTACCTCTGGAGGACCTCTACCAGGCCTGTGACATGGTCAGCTTGAGGTTGAGTGCAGACCATGAGGTCTATCGTCCTATCCCAGAATGGGAGCTTCTTGCTCAGTTCCAAATTGATTTTCTGGCAGTCAGGACCGCCATCAATGAGTATGTCCTGGCCATTGGGTGTTTGAATCAAGATTGCATCTCCCTGTCCTACATCAAGAAAACTTACATGAAGCTTGTCATCAGGCATGGTCAGAGCCACAGACCACACAAGGATGGCTACCACCAACAGGGGGAGCATAAGCCATTTCATGGAAAAGCCGAGGTGAGGTTTGGGAATGCCTTTAGCGACATTCCTTATTCCTGAAGTCAACCTGGAGAAAAAATCAGCCAACTGGTTTCGACGGTTAAGGAGTGCTATAACTCCTGCCAATATAGCATAATACCCCCAGATATGCCAGGTAGAAATACTGGATACCTCTAATGAAGAGTGGGGCAGGGCATCAAAGCCTTGAACTACAAAAATGAGATAGCTGAGAAAAAGCCAGGCCAGCCAGCCAAGTATTTGAGCCGCAAGCAGGGCGAAGAGTCCCACGAAAGCGACTAACGCTGCCGTGACTATGATTAAGGGCAAAGCGGGCAAAGAGAAGAAGGTTGCTGGCAAGGCAACCAGGGAGACTACGCCGAAGTTATAGGCTATAAGCGGCCCGACTGCCACGATAGCTGACAGACTGGCAGCAAAGACGTCGGTTATCATACTGCCCGTGGTCACTAGCGCCTCCCTATTGCCAAATATTGCAGTAACTCTCCTTCTCCCCCACGCCTGCAAGTGGGGAAAGAGGAGGACAAGCCCGGCCATGGCTAAAAAGCTAAGTTGAAAAGAGACGCTCCACAAGAGATACGGTTGAATTCCCACCATCACCGCAGCAGCAAAAGCCAGGGCAATGATGGCACTTCGCTGCCTCCCCAGATATTCGGCTATTAAAAACAAGCTTCCCATGATTGCCGCTCGAATTATGGGCGGATTCATCCCGGCGAGCAGGGCATAAAGCCACATAAGCGCCAGAGTCAGCCAGATATATGTGGAACGCTGCCTGCCAAAGACCAGAATGCCAAAGCTGAGGAATATGGCCAGGATTATGCTCATATGTAAGCCGGAAATAGCTAGCAGGTGTGCCGTTCCCGTTCTGGAGAAGGCTTGGTTGAGGGAATCAGGTACATTGCCTCTCAGGCCCAGCAAAATAGCCTGAGCTAATGAACCTTGTGGCTCAGGCAAAGCACTGGCTAAGGAAGCAGAGAGACGCTCCCTCAAAGAGTAAATCCACTGCAAAGGCTTGGAGCCCTGGCCACGGTCTAGGACTTCCACCTCGGGATAATAGATAACTGAATAAATTCCCTGGCGAGCTAAGTAGCTTTTGTAGTCGAAGTCTTCAAACTGGAGAGGGGTCTCCAACTCTCCGGTTACCTTGAGCACATCCCCATAATGGTAAGTGGGATATCGGGGTACTCGAATTAAGGCAGTTCCCGATACCTCTTCTTTTTCGTCGTTTACAGTTATTTCACTGGCTGAGAATGTCAGCAGGCAATATCTATCCCGGATGTCAGGCTCCTCTGCCACCATGCCTTGAATCTCCACAATTCCCTGGTCGTTGTAAAAGCAAAGGGAATGCTCATCTGCTGGAGGCAAGCTTGATGGGAAGTGAAGCCCGCCGCCGAGAATGGTAAAAAGGCATAACCCGGCTACTATTAAGGTCTTCCTGCTGTTGGGCAGGAAAGGTATAAGTGCGAAGGGGATAAGTCCGAAGGCGAGGGCAAACAGAGGCAGGCCAAATTTTGAACCCAGGAAGATTCCGGCCACCCAGGCACAGCTAACATAGAGAAGCCACATGGAAGAATCCCCAATCCCGTACGACTATGTTGTGACCTAGTTTACCAGTTTGCCTTGCTTCAAGGATAGATATGAATAGCTTATCTCGGTGGTAGAATAGAATTATACAGTGCTGACTTTTTCAGCACCCTGGTAAGTGATTCTAGCTGGCATCCTGGATAAGCAATACCTTCCATTGGCGAAACTCATCCCTGTAGAGGTCAACTTGCTTTAATTCTTTATGCTGGCCATCTATCAGATAGACCTTGACATGCCAAACCGTACGCTCTCCTTCCGAAGTCTGTACTGTGTATGATTCGCCATATGCTATGACCTCAACTTTTTCTACCCATTGGTAAGGAAGAGGAAGATTAGGAGAAATAGGCGGCGTCAGCCCTCCTATATGTGCAAGTACCGCTTCCTCCACAGCCGCCTCGGAAGGCCTGCCATCACGCTCAGGCAATACAACTACTAACGCAACTATCAAGCCTACAATAAGCAGGACAATGAAGACTTTCATTAGCGTTGCACGATGTCCATACTAGGCCATTTAGTGGGAACTGTCAATATTCACTCAAAGATATGTTGGGTTGTTGTGCCAAAACCTACCAAATTGTTAGTAGTCCGTCAGCTTTAAATCAAAGCCTCAATCTATCCTCAACCTTCACTAAGCTAATAAGTGGTATAATTAGGAAGTATATTTTGCCTGGTGATTAGCTCATGAAGGTAGGTCTAGAGTAGGCAATGAAGGAGGTTATACAAATGTGCAAGTCAGAAAGCACAAAGGAATGCGAGCACCCAGGAAGGCTAAAGGGCAAGCCAGAGGAATGCAGTCCTGAACAAATCAAAGAATGCCACGGGGACGTTAAAGAGCACTCTTGCGTAAAAGAGAAGTGGCCCAGCCAGCGGATTTGGGGAGACATTTCATGCAAAAAGGCACAATAAAACGGCTAGTTGCAGACCGTGGGTTTGGGTTCATCAAGACAGAGCGGGAAGAAGAGCTCTTCTTTGGCCGCAACCAGCTTCAAGGGGTGGACTATGGTTCTCTTAGAGAAGGGCAAGAAGTGGAATTTGAGGTTACACGGGATCCCAACGGTCGCCTCCACGCAATCAGGGTGAGGCTTGCTCAGCCTAAAGGCGGATAGCAGCAAGGCCAGCCGGCGGATTTGGAGAGGGCTTTCCGGTTATCATGAAGGACTGAGGCAACGTTGCCTAAAAGAACAATGGAGGTGAAAGGAATGGAGCAAGAGGGGCTAGAGAAGCTTGCGGGGCAAGCTATAAGATTAATTGATTTAGCTGATTACCAGGAAGGTTCCGTTGTAAGTCGAACGATAATTGACAGGAAGACGGGCACAGTTACCTTTTTCGCCTTTGACGAGGGACAAGGCTTAAGTGAGCATACGACGCCATTCGATGCCTTGGTTTATCTCCTTGATGGTGAAGCAGAAATTATTATCTCCGGCAAACCTATTCGCCTGAAAGACGGTGAGATGGTTATAATGCCAGCCAAGCAACCACATGCTCTGAGAGCAACAAAGAGTTTCAAGATGATTCTCACGATGATAAGGTCTTGATACGGAAGATGAAATCAGGATGGCTGCGGAATTGTTATAGAAGTTGAGATACTTTACGAACCATCGACTGATATAGAAAGGAGGCTAAGAAGTCATGAAGGTTGGTCATAATCCGATGGGTCTTTTTGAGTATAACGCCAGTAAAGAGCTAATTGTACGCCTCAAACATGATGCGGACCTAATCCAGTCTATAACTGAACTTGCCAAGAATAAGGGAATTGAGGCGGGAAGCTTTACGGCAATCGGTGCCTTAAAGCGTGCCAAGCTCGGCTATTATGACCAGAAAAATCATGAATATCGGGAGATGAAAATTGATTCGCCTCATGAAATGGCAAGTTGTGTAGGGAACGTCTCGTTAAAGGATGAAGAGCCCTTCACTCATGTGCACGTGGTACTGGCCGATGAAATGGGAAATACTAAGGCTGGCCATTTGTTTGAGGGAATCGTTTTTGCTGCTGAAGTCCACTTGCATCAATTAGAAGGGCCAAAGCTCGAGCGAAAATACGATGAAGTAACTGGCCTCTCGCTTTGGGGAATATAATAAATTCCTCTTATATAAATAGCGGCAAATCAACCTCCGATTATAGTTTAGTCCATGCCGAACCGCTGACGAATCCCCAAGCTATTTCAAAATTCAATAATCTAGTAAGTGGCATAATCAGTGCGGGTACTTTGCCTGATGAGCAGCCCAGGCGGCGTATTAGGGAAGGAAACATAAATGAGATTACGTCATATCGATTGGCGGTGGGCTGAAGGCCGATTGTTAAGCCCCAGTAATTTATTGCATGATAGTAGGGTGGCTCTCATACGTATCGGATAAAGGCAGGCGTAACATAGACGTGGCGTTTACATCGTCCCCGAATTTGCAAGCGGCGATCACTGATTCATCATTCATATCAATAGGATAGGGGAACTATAGTGATGACTAAACAGAGACGGCCATTAGTCTTGATACTGGGAGCAGTGGCTATAGTAATTGCATACGTTCTTATAGGGCGGATTGTCGAAATAGAACCTTATGAAGTTAGGCTGGCAAAGCCTTATATAGATAAAATTGTTATTGATGACGATGAATTAAGGGAATTAGCCAGCGCTATCGTCGAAGATTATGGTGAAAAAGAAGGTAAAGTAAATGCCATATACCGCTACATTGTGGAGGACTTTATTTATGAAGCAGACCCTGAGTATACGGAGTCTATCCAATCACCATTTGAAACCTTGGACCTTAAGGGTGGCGACTGTGAAGACCTGGCAATTTTAGCCTGTTCTTTGCTGGAGAATATAGGAATAAAGACATATTTGGTTTTAACAGAAGACCATGCTTACGCATTGGTCTCCGGAATTAATGCCGATAACCTGTGGACATATATTCATGAATCTTTGGAAGAACAATTTATTGAAGACCATAATATGGTTGAATCCATAGATGAAACATTTCAATTAAGAGCGGGATATGTTTCTTACTATGGTGGTGATGGTAGAGTTTTTCCCATTGAAGCTGCCACATTCGGTGATTCGGTGGTCCAGATTGAAAGCTTAGAGATTGATTATTCTGTTTCGTCATCTGAGCCGGTAAATATCTACATATTACCGTCCAAGGATGAATTCGATAATCTGGTTCAAAGAAGAAGCTTCCAGCATTATCCGGAATGTGCGGAACAGGGGGTCTATCAAGCCCAGGCAACGTGCGAAATCCCCAGGTACGGAGGCACAGCGATACAAAATCCGACTTCAAGAAAAGCAACAGTGGACGTAGAAGTCACTTTCAGCTATAAAGTCTATTTCGAAGGGTTGAAGGTAACTTCCTATACTCTAAAAGGTCAGCAGGCCATGGTCTTGGAGCTTACTGCTGGCGAATATGGTTATCCAGGTTACAGCCCCATAGTCGAAGCAGAAAAGAGATTTGCTATTGACCCCATTACCAAAGAGTACTTCTACCTCGAGTAAGACCAAATTTAGTTAACCTTGAGAGCCAGATGCTCCTCAAAGGTTCTTACATGCTATCCATTCACTTGGGACATAAATATCTTTGACCATAAGCTCTGTAGTCCGACACAGTTATGAAATCCTTTGTCTTTTCAAACTTCACTGACCCGGTAGCTGCGTATAGCTGATGGTATGATGGTATAATTGAAAGGCATACCACGATAACTGCAAACTACTGTGAAAATCGTGGCTCAACGCGGCATGAAAGGAGAACATATTAATGAATGATTGGGGAGTTGGTTATGCAATAGGTATATTCACTGGCCTTGCTATTGGGCTTGTTGTTGGCAGAAGACAAAAACCATGGTCTGAACTAACTCAGAAAGAGAAAAGGATTAGAATTGGCTTAATCGCTGCCGGGGTAGTCCTACTGGCAGCTGGAATAGTTATGCTCTTGGTGTGGTGAAGTGGTATAGTCAGATTAGGGTGTACTTCTTTGGCTGGCGGGTGGTTCAGCCGGCGGATTTGGAGAAAGCTTCCTAATCTGATACGGTTATGTAGTCCTTTACCTTTTCAAATGTAGCTGGGCCGATGCCGCTGACTTTAAGCAAGTCCTCGATTCTTTTGAAAGGGCCGTTTTCACTGCGGTAATCTACAATTCTTTGAGCCAGTACCTCGCCTATCCCGGGCAGGGCTTCGAGAAGCCAGGGTTCGGCCCGGTTGATGTCTATCTTCTGGGGAGATTGTTCTTCGCCTTCCCGTGGAATATAAAGCTCAATATGGCTGAGGTCGGCATCGGGTTCAATGCCGGCATCGGAAAGGAGCGTCTGCAAGGTATCACCTTCCTGTAAAGGATAGACGCCGGGATTAGCCACAGCGCCACCGATGTAAAGCTCCCCGCGCAGCTCTGGAGGCTCTGTTTGAGATAGAACGATTTCCACAGGCTGGCTTCGGCTGCGCTGCACCGCCAGCGTGATGCCGCCAGCTATTGCGGCGATAGCAAGAAAAACGGTTACGAATAAGTAAAATCTATCGGCACGGCTCATGGCATAGCTCCTTTCTCAATAATGAGCGTTCTGCATAATTATAAAAACCACTTATCTCCCCTCTATTTTAAAACAGCCACTCTTTCCAGTAAATTCATCTTTTGCGGAATAAGTTTTTGATGGTGTACAGTATACTCCCTTGACTTTATTATAAGCCTGCAAATACAATCTGGTAATAAGACTAAATGGTCGATTAAAGGAGGACAAATGGGAGATCTGTGGTTGTCACTTTCTTGGGGCTCACCTATCGGCCTTGCCATTTTCTTTGTGGGCTTAGGTGGCATGGTCTACCTATTCAGTAAAGCTGACGAAATAAGCAAGCGCACAAAGGCATTTGCTAAGGAAAAAGGGCTGGAGAAGAAAAAGGAATAACTGCAATCGTTTAGCAACGCGAATCGTCATTGCTAGCCCTTCGCCTTTTGTCATTGCGAGCACCTGAAAGGTGCGGGGCAATTTCACGGACAACACCGGGTTTGTAAGGAAGTGTACCATCAATTGCTCACCCTATGTCCCGGTGCTAAAATTGCCATATGGCAAAAGGTTCCGGCGTGATAGCCGTTAATCGCAAGGCTTACCACGACTATCATATCCAGGAAAGCTTTGAGGCGGGTATTGTTCTCAAAGGTTCCGAGATTAAGTCCATCAGGGCAGGCAAGGTAAATTTGAGTGATGCCTATGCCAGGCCAGAAAATGGTGAGTTGTGGCTCTATAATAGCCACATTGCCTCCTACGATGCTGCCAGCTATAACACTCATGAGCCAATCAGGCCTCGCAAGCTTCTTCTTCATAGAAAAGAGATTGATATCCTTGCCAGCAAGGTGATGCAGAAGAGTTTGACTTTAGTGCCCCTTAAGCTGTATATTAAACATGGGGTGGCTAAGGTAGAGCTGGGGGTGGCCAAAGGGAAGAAAGTTTACGATAAAAGGGAAACTATCGCCCGTCGGGATGCAGAAAGGGAAATAGAGCGGGCGCTGAAGTATAGAAGGAGGTGATGGGAAAGCAGGCTGGAACATGGGGGCGCGTGGGTTCGACAGGGGAGGGCCTACAGAATTGCAGGCTGAGGTGCCACTAACCTCATAAAACAAGTGGCAAAAAATAACTGGCGAACCTGTTTACGCTTAATGGTTCACATCTAACCTGAGCTCTCCTCGAAGCTTGGGATTAGGTGTCAGAAAAAATCGAGGCGCTCCAATCCTGATGCCGATAGGGGTTGGCTAAGAGGTATTGGCTGGTCTAGCTGGATTCGGTCAGCAGATGAAAGCTAGATGAGATAAAAAGAGCTGACTAAGCCTGTAGGATATTCTGGCAACCTTCTTTTGGACGGGGAGTTCAACCCTCCCCCGCCTCCACCATTTAGTAGTGACTAGACTAAAATTCTATATCTAGCATTTTTATTCGAGACTATCGCAGTTGAAGGAACCAACTAACCTTCAGTCTAAATGCATACATTATAGATATATCCAATTAAGTAGAAACTTGTTCTATAGCGGCAAAGTAAGAAGACTATACGGTACGTAGCCAGGATTGTAAATGCAGGACGAAAATGTCGATAGGACAGTCTCATACGATTTCAAACCAAGGCTTGAGAGTTTCCTCGCTGAAGTTTTAATTGGACTACGCAAGCCGCAGAAAGAATTACCCTCCAAATATTTCTATGATGAACGTGGTTCGCAGTTGTTCGAGCGTATCTGTGAACTGAAAGAATACTATATCCCTAGTATAGAAGCGTCCATTATGCGGGCTTATATCAAGGAAATGGTCGAACTTATCGGACCTCACGTGCTCGTGATTGAACATGGTTGTGGTAATTGTGGGAAGGTGCGCTTTTTAATGGACCGCTTGCACGATCCAGTAGCCTTCATACCAATTGACATCTCGAAGGAGCAGTTGCTACAAGTAGCGAAGGAACTCGACTCAATTTATCCCCAACTACAGGTTCTTCCGGTCTGCGCTGATTATACGAGCAGTTTTGAATTGCCGATTGCAAAGCAAGAGAGCAAACGCACAGTCGTTTATTTTCCTGGTTCAACCATTAGTAACTTTGATCCCATTCCCGCGAAGCATTTTTTAGAGCATGTGGCTAATCTATGCGGATCAGATGGTGCTCTACTTATCGGCGTAGACTTGAAGAAAGATCCCGCCGTGCTTCATAATGCCTATAATGATAGCGAGGGGGTAACCGCTGCCTTCAATCTCAATCTACTCGAGCGAATCAATCGTGAACTCGACTGTGATTTCCAGCTGGACGCATTTGAGCACTATGCTTTCTATAATCCCCGGGAAAGTAGGGTTGAAATGCATCTTATCAGTCAGAGACGTCAGGTGGTTCACATAGATGGGGAACCCATTTCTTTTATCAAGGGGGAAAGTATCTGGACGGAAAGTTCGTACAAGTACAACCTTGATGAGTTCGAGCAGATGGCTGCGGTGGCTGGATTTAGAGTGGAGCGTGTCTGGGTAGATGAGCGGCAGTGGTTCAGTGTCCAGTACCTTATAACAAGGTAAGGCTAATTCAGCATCATTAATGGTTTGTAAACTATTTACACGGCATGAGACGCACCAAGTCTTTCTCTTTGAGCACTTGCTCAAGAGCTGACACAGTGTAATCGATGTCTTCCTCAGTTGTATAGCGGCTCAACGAGAACCTCACCGAGCAATGAGCCTGTTCTTTAGTTCTTCCCATGGCAATAAGTACATGAGTTGGCTCCGGAGAACTTGACTTACAAGCTGAACCTGAAGAGAGTGAAATACCATGCTGATCCAAGGCGATGACAATAGATTCCCCACGTAGGCCAGGGAGAATTAGATTCAGCGTGTTGGGCAACCTGTTCTCCGGATGACCGTTTAATACGGCATCTGTCACCAAATTCCTGATACCTTCCTCTAATTTGCCGCGGAGGTCACGTATCCGCTCAGAGTTTAGAAGGGCGGATGTGACCAGTTCCGCTGCTTTACCCAAGCCTACGATGGCCGGAATATTCTCTGTACCAGCCCGTATTCCCTTCTCCTGTTTGCCCCCGTGAATAAGTGGCTCCAATTCGATTCCCTTTCTGACATATAGAGCACCTACTCCCTTTGGGGCATGAAACTTGTGTCCCGACAAACTGAGCATATCCACACTGAGGTCTTGTATATCCACTATAATCTTACCTACGGCTTGAACGGCGTCCGTGTGGAACAGGATTCCCTTTTCGCGGCAAATCGAACTTAACTCCTTTATAGGAAGAATAGTGCCCACTTCATTGTTGGCCATCATTATGGAGACGAGGATGGTATCTGCAGTGATGGCGTTGCGTAGTTTTTCGGGGTCCAGCCAACCATCTCCATCTACATCGAGATATGTAACTCTGTAGCCATATCTCTCCAAAAACTCACAGGCGCCAAGTACAGCTGGATGTTCTACAGTGGTTGTTATAATGTGATTGCCCTTATCGCGCATAGCAAATGTGGCTCCCTTGATGGCAAGATTATCAGCCTCAGAGCCACCTCCGGTGAAGACAATTCGTCGCGGCTGAGCATTTATTAGCATAGCCACCTGGCGACGTGCATTCTCCAAAGCTTCTCGGGCAATCTTGCCCGTCTGATGTATGCTGGAAGGGTTTCCGGCATCTGAACTCAGATATGGCATCATGGCCTCTCGTACTGCATCATCAACCTGTGTTGTGGCATTGTTGTCAAGGTATATGCGACCTTTGAGCTTTATTCGCGGTTCCTGGGCGTTTGCCAAATTACTGTGATAGTCTAATACTTGTCTATTTACTAAGCAGCAAATCTCATCAGTACCAGACTCAACCTTTTGCACATCACACAAGAGTGCTTTATATACGGGAAAACCAGAAATGCTGTCATAGTTGTTAATATCCGTAAGTTCATTAACGTTCCATTCCTGCCATGCTTTGGGTCCAACAGGGGTGCCACCACCAAACATACATTCAATACATCCTTTGGCAATGCTATCCGTGACTTTAGCCCTAAAAGGCACACTCCCTCTCGGCGTGATTACTCGTACCAGATCACCACTTTTAATGTCCCTTTTCTCAGCATCTTCAATGTTAATCTCTACCAGGGGCTCCGGTGTGTCAGTTATCAACCCTTCAATACCGTGATGTTGAGATCTGAAGTCAGTTTGGGGTCTTGCCCCGGAGTTAAATACCAAGGGAAAGCTTTCCAGCAATTTCGGACTCCCCAGTGG
>Ga0209977_10000235_pt1 | contig 21589 bp, 24 predicted proteins | sample SumtaG_2_FD_183113 | JGI IMG/M metagenome (GOLD analysis project Ga0209977, IMG submission 183113) | Deep subsurface microbial communities from Indian Ocean to uncover new lineages of life (NeLLi) - Sumatra_00607 metaG (SPAdes) (version 2) | ecosystem: Environmental > Aquatic > Marine > Oceanic...
CGGGCGCGGCGAGAGGATGGAACCCCTGAATGTTCCTTCGTTTGATCTTGTGATTTACTCGCCTGGGTTCGGCATCTCAACCAGGTGGGCTTACAAGCAGCTTAAGCGGTTGACAAACGGCAAAAATCCATGTAAACTTCTCGCTAAAGCGCTTCGCGAGCGCCGCTACCACGAGGCGTCGCGGTGGCTTTATAACTCTTTTGAAGAGGTGGCTTACAAGCGGTGCCCGGAACTTGAAAGAATGGTGGGGTGGTTTGTCTCCAATGGTGCGTGGTTTGCAGGACTTTCGGGATCAGGGTCTGCTTTGTTTGCCGCGGTTGGGCCGGATGTGGAGGTTTCGCTTCCTGCAGGCGCACGTGGACGTTTGTTTTGTGTAAGAACACTAGAGCATTGGGGCGTCGTCTAATGGCAGGACGGAGGATTTTGGTTCCTCCAATCGGGGTTCGACTCCCTGCGCCCCAGTAGACAAAGGAGGCTTGTGGAACGAGATACTATGAAGGTATTCTGTGGGAACTCGGTTCCTGGATTGGCTAAGGCCATTTGTGAGAAGCTTGGAGTTCCCTTTGGTAAAATAACCGTGGATCGGTTCTCGGACGGTGAGATAAGGGTCAAGATAGAGGAAAACGTTCGTGGGGTGGACGTTTTTATGATCCAATCCACCCAGGCTCCAGCTGAGAATCTCATGGAGCTTTTGCTGATGCTTGATGCGGCAAAGAGGGCATCGGCTGCTAGGATAACAGCGGTGATCCCATACTACGGCTATGCCCGTCAGGATAAGAAGGACGAGCCCCGTGTGCCCATAAGCGCCAAGCTGGTTGCCGACCTCTTGACCCAGGCCGGTGCGAACAGGGTGCTGGCTCTTGATCTTCACGCCGAGCAGATACAGGGGTTCTTCTCCATACCGGTTGATCATCTCTATGCCTCGCCGGTTTTCGCAGAGTTTTACGCCAAACGCGATCTATCTGATTATGTAGTGGTTTCACCGGATGCAGGTGGCGCAAGACGTGCCCGAGGTTATGCAAAGCGTATGGGCGGTTTGCCAATGGCTATCGTGGACAAGCGCCGGGAGAAAAAGGACAGGCCTGAAGCCCTTAACCTGGTGGGAGATGTAGAGGACAAGACCTGTTTACTTCTGGATGATGTGGTGACTACCGGTACTACCCTTATCGAGGCTACGGAGCTTCTCTTGAAACACGGAGCACGTGGGGTTCGAGCTGCTATCAGTCACGGGGTATTTGCAGGAGAAGCAATAGCAAAACTTACTGCCTCTCCAATGGAGGAGATAGTTGTTACCGATTCGCTTCCGGTGCACGATCGGCTGAAGGGCAAGAAGTTTCAAGTCCTTTCCGTGGCGAAGCTTCTGGCCGAGGCGATGCGTCGCATCCACAACGGTGAATCGGTGAGTTCGTTGTTTATTTAAGGTTGCAACCGAAGGAGAACGATGGCGAAGAACGTGCTTCACTTTGAGACAAGAGAGGGTACGGGCAAGTCGGTTACCCGTAAGTTGCGCAGGGATGGCAAGATTCCTGGTGTGATTTACGGACGCGGTGAAGAAAGCTACTCTATCACGGTAGATGCAGAGGAGTTTAAGGATCTAATTTCACACCTGCGAGGAAAGCTCATGATAACCGAGCTCGCGCCTCCTAAGGGCGATGTTTTCCGTGCGGCTATAAAGGCGATCCAGAAGCATCCTTTGACCGATGAGTTCCTCAACATTGACTTCCAGAAGATTCATCCTGGTGAGGTTTTGCACGTCAAGATACCGATCATGACCCATGGTACCCCGGAAGGACTCAAGATGGGTGGTATTCTCGATCGCATCCGCTACGAGGTTGATGTTCGAGGGTCGGTTGAGAAGCTCCCATTGTATATGGATATCGACATAAGCCACCTTGAGTTGGGCGATGCAATCAGGATACGCGACCTTAAGTTTGAGGAGGGTATCGAAGTAGTTGATCCCCCTCAGGCTGTGATCGTGACCATCGCCTCTCCTCGTCGTGTTGAGGAGGTCGCCGCTGAGGAGGAAGGCGAAGCCGAGGAAGGCGAAGAAGCCGCCGAGGGCGAAGCCGCCGAAGAGGAGACCGAGAGCAAGGGGTGATTGTATTCGGTCTGGGGAATCCTGGAGATGAGTACCTTTTTGCGAGGCACAATCTCGGATTTATGGTCGCAGACGCCCTGGCTCTTGAGCTTGGCTGGCGATTCCGGCCCCATGACCAGGCTCTTGTTGCAGAAGGGAAATACCGCTTGCAGGAGCTCTGGTTGGTAAAACCTCTATCCTACATGAACCGCTCCGGACAGGTGGTCAAGGACGTTTTGGAAAAGTGCAGCGATGATTTCCTGGTCGTGGTCGATGATGTTGACCTTGAGTGGGGTCAACTGAGACTTCGGAAGAGGGGGGGTACTAGCGGTCACAATGGACTTGACTCTATCCGGGATCATCTTGGAGGCGAGGATTTCCCAAGGCTGCGTATCGGCATCGGTCCGAGGCCTGAGGGAGCTGATCTCTCCGAGTACGTGCTTTCGCCCTTTTCCAAAACCGAGCTTGCCGAGCTTCCTGGAATGATCGAACGTGCGCGTGATGCAGTTCTACTGGCAACGAGTGAAGGGATTGATATCGCGATGAATAAGGTCAATCCGGCATGAGGATAGGCATCGTTGGATTGCCCAACGTGGGCAAATCATCCATTTTTAATCTCCTTACCAAGGCAGGGGCGGAGGTCGAGACCTATCCATTTACCACCATCGACGCCAATCGTGGCATGGCGGTCCTTGCAGACCATACTTTGGATCGCCTGGGGCAGATGCTATCCCCCCAAAAGCTGACCCATGCCCAGATAGAGGTAATCGACATAGCTGGTCTTATCAAGGACGCGCACAAGGGCGAGGGGTTGGGCAACCGCTTCCTCGGGCATATCCGGGACGTGGATCTTCTGCTTCACGTGATCAGGGGATTTGCCGATGAGAACATTCCCCATGTTTTCGACACCGTTGATCCTTGCCGCGATGCCGAGATTGTCCTTTCAGAGCTTGCCCTTGCCGATCTGGAGATAGTCGAGCGCAGGTTGGCAAAACAGCGCAAAAAACCCCAGGCTCGCGATGAGGTTCAGCTACTTGAACGCTACCACTCGCTTACCTCCAGAGGTGCTTTCAGCCTGAATGATTCCTACACAGAGGATGAGACGCTGTGCTTGAGGTTATGGGGTCTTCTTATTCCTCGTCCACGCATCGATGTGCTTAACCTCCCTGATAGGTGCTCTTCGGTGGAACTTCGTGGCGCCTACCGGTTATCCGTTGGATTGGAGGAGGTCCTTGAGGGGTTTGATCCGGGTGAGCGTGAGGAGCTGCGTGGGGAGGTCGGTGTGGACAACAGGGGAGTGGGCGGTCTCGTGGAAGAGGGGCGCAAGGTTCTGGGACTTATACGTTTCTATACCATCAAGGGTTCCGAGGTTCGCGCCTGGCTGATCACTGAAGGTTCCACAGCGCACGAAGCCGCGGCAAAGATTCACACCGATATAGCAGATGGGTTTATAAAGGCCGAGGTTGTGGGTGCCGGTGATTTGATAGAGGCTGGTTCCTGGCAGGAGACCTCTGGATCAGGAAAGATGAAAGTCGAAGGAAAGGATTACGTAGTGCAGGATCAAGATGTCCTGCTTGTTAAATTCAGATAGGAGGATCGTTGAGACGCTATCAGGCCGTATTAATACTTGACCCGGATCTTGAAGACAAGGCCCTTGAGGATTTCCAAGCGGGATTCCATAAGCTCCTTAAAAAAGGCAAGGCCGTCAACGTCAAGGAACTACAAGCAGATGTGCGTGATATGGCGCATTCTATCAAGAAGCATCCTCGTACACGCTTCTGGAGAGTGGCCTTTGATGCAGAGCCTGACTTGATCGCCAAGCTGAAGGAAGAGATCCGTCACGACGAACGTCTGCTGCGTCAGATGTATCTGAGTGTTGCTCCGGGGCAAGAAGAGGAGTCTTCACAGGAGGAGAAAAATGGCTGACTTACGGCTGCCCAATCTTAACCTGGTCATAGTGTCGGGTCGTCTGGTGGCCGATCCCGAGCTGCGCTACACCCCTAAAGGAACAGCCGTGTGCTCGTTCCGCATAGCCGTTTCACGCTACTACAGAGACCGTGATGCAGGCGGATTCAAGGAGGAAACAAGCTTCTTCAACGTGGTTGTCTGGGATCGCATGGCGGAGATGGCCGGGGAGCGTTTGCGTAAAGGCTCCCCCGTTCTCCTCGAAGGGACACTGCGTTCCCGTTCCTACGAGACCCAGGACGGGAGCAGACGTTACGTGGTAGAGGTCGTCTCGCGACGCTTGCAGTTCCTTGAGAAGGCACCCAGTGCGGGCGAGGTTTCTCCGGAGGCAGGCTCCACTGGCCCGGATGGTAATGAGGAAGACCCGTTCGAAAGTTGACAACTACCTGAATAATAGTAAACTAGTAGTTATAAGGAACAAAGGAGTACTGTGAGAATGATGAGACGCCAGAAGGAATGTCGGTTCTGTGCGGGGAAAAAGGATGTGATCTCTCCGTTTGCTGGCTATCTTTCTGATTTCTTGACCGATAAGGGGAAGTTGCTTGGTCGTCGCACCACGGGTCTGTGCGCTCGCCATCAACGTAAGCTGACCAGGGCGATCAAGCAGGCCCGTAACCTGGGGATTCTGCCTTACGTGGCTAGGTAGTAGGAAGGTGTTATGGAAGTGATTCTTACCGAAGACATAGCTAAACTTGGTAAGCGAGGAGAGATAATTGGGGTAAAAGACGGTTACGCTCGCAACTATCTGATTCCGAAGAAGCTTGCTCTGCGTGCAACCGACGCCAACAGGAGTCATTTTAAAGAGGTGATGCGCCAGACTCGCGCCAGGATACAAAAACAGCGCACCTCCGTGGAGGAGCTTCGCGTCAAACTCGATGGGGAGCATGTAAAGTTCACCCTTGCCTTTGGGGAAACAGGTAAGGCCTACGGTTCAATTACCGCAAAGCAAATCGCAGAAGGGTTCCGCGAGAAGGGGATTTACTTTGATCACCATCAGGTTATGCTCGAGTATCCCCTCAAGGAGGCCGGTGCTCACGACGTGCGGATTCGTCTCTTTGAGGATGTGACCGCTACCGTCAAGGTTTGGATTATTCCAGAGGGAGAATCCGCTCATGTAGAGGATGTATCCAAGCCTGCCAAGGAGGGATAGTGTGATTGAGGTGGAGGTGCATGGGGTCTCGCTGGATTTGAACAACACGCCGGTGCTTTTGTTGCGTGAACGTGAAGGCAACCGCGTGCTGCCCATCTGGCTCGGGCCTGTCGAGGCATCTGCTATCACTTATGCTGTTCGCCGCGAACCTTTTGAGCGGCCACTTACCCTTGATGTTATCAAACGAATTGTTGAGGCGTTGGGGGCCAGAGTGGAGCGGGTCATTATTAACAAGATGAAGAACAACACCTACTACGCGAACCTGGTCCTTTCACGCGATGGGTCTTTGATCTCAATAGACGCACGTCCATCCGACTCGGTGGCTATTGCAGTTCACATGCATGCTCCTATCTTTGTTGACGATGCCCTTATGGACGCCCAGGCCAAGGAGATTGCCGAAGACGAGCAGGCGAAGCTTGACGAGCTTAAGGAGAGGCTTAAGGACACCGATCCGGAGAACTTCGGGGACTTCAGGCTCTGATAATGGCTGAGGAGCTTGCAAAGCTCATGAGAGGGGTCCAGGAGTGTGTGACCGAAGAGGAGCTTCGTGCGAAGCTCGATGCGGCTCAAAAAGATGCTCGTCCACTTCGCGTCAAGCTTGGGATAGACGCAACCGGGCCTGAGATACACCTTGGCTTTGCCGTTCCTCTGCGCAAGCTGCGCGAGTTCCAGGATGAAGGCCACACCGCAGTTCTCATAGTCGGAGACTTTACCGCGATGATCGGTGATCCCTCGGGCCAATCCAAGACACGTCCTCAGCTTACCCGCGAAGAGGTTGAGGCGAACGTGGTCCGCTACGAACAACAACTTTACCGAATACTCGATCCAAAGCGCACCGAGATTCGCTACAACTCGGAGTGGAGCGAGGCTCTGGGTACACGAGGGGTGCTTGAACTGCTCGGCAAATACACGGTTTCCCAGATCCTTCAACGCGAGGATTTTTCAAAGAGGCTTGATGCTGGCGATCCTGTATTCCTTCATGAGCTACTTTATCCCATCTTCCAGGGGTATGACTCGGTTGCGGTAGAGGCTGACGTGGAGCTGGGCGGATACGATCAGCGGCTCAACCTTATCGTTGGGCGCGAGCTTCAGCGCTCCTTCGACCAGCCCCCTCAGGTGATCATGATGATGCCGCTTCTTGAAGGCCTCTCCGGCACCCTCAAGATGTCAAAATCCTACAACAACTATGTTGGAATCGAGGAGCCCCCCTCCGGGATGTTCGGCAAGCTCATGTCCATCCCGGATCGTCTTATAGAGCAGTACTTCGACCTGGCCGCATGCGCGGACGAGGCTAAGCTTGAGGAGGTACGGAAAAGACTTGCCTCGGGCGAGAATCCACGCGATCTGAAGGCTGAGATGGCAAGGATGGTGGTTATCCGCTATCACTCAGCGCAGGCCGCGCGTGAGGCTGAACAGACCTTTAGTCGCGTCTTCTCCGAAGGTGGCGTGCCAGAGGAGATGCCTGAAATCAGGGTTAATCCGGGAAGCAAACTGGTCGATGTAATCGCCGCAAATGACCTTGCTCCATCCAAAACCCAGGCGCGCCGGCTGATAAAGCAGGGGGCGGTGAGTCTGGATGGTGAGAAAGTCGAAGATATAGAACATACCCTCTCCCTTGATTCTCCGGTTGTCCTCAAGGTAGGCAAAAGGCGCTTTGCGAAATTACTGCCTAGAGGTCCTAAAATCGCGCTTTAAATCCCAGACCGATCTTTAATTCATAAGGTGGATTCTGTCATTGCGAGCGGCTGTAAGCCGCGAAGCAATCTCATGGTAAATAGCCTTGTGTTGTGAGATTGTTCCGCAAGCCTCACCCTTCGGAGCTTCGTCCTAACGCCTCCGGCGTTACTCCTCGCAATGACTCCTTAATTCGCTGGAACTATCTGGTTTTGGTTACCCCAACCTTACCACAATACTTTTCGATCCTACATGCTGAACAGTACGGCGAGATCGGTGTACAAACATTCTGTCCGTAAATTACCAGTAGTCTATTTATTTCTATCCAATATCTCTTGGGTAACTTCTCCCTTAATGCCGTCTCTGTCTGGTAAGGGTCCTTGGTCTTTACATACCCCCAGCGGTTGGCGATGCGGTGAACGTGGGTATCAACGCATATCGCAGGTATCCCGAACGCCACAGCGAGGATAAGGTTGGCCGACTTTCGACCTATCCCTGGCAGCGAAAGCAGCTCCTGTATCGTCTGTGAAACCTTGCCGTCAAAGCGCTCCAAAAGCATCCTTGCCATCATGCGCAGATGCCTGGCCTTTGTGTGATAGAAGCCAACAGGGAAGATCAGTTCCTCGATCCGTTTTTCTGGAAGTGATGCAATCTTCTCAGGTGTTGATGCCTGCTCAAAGAGCCTGTCCACCGCGGGGCCGGTTGTGTCGTCTTTCGTTCTTGACGAAAGAAGCACCCCAACCAGAACCCTGAACGGATCGCGGTGACGCTTCTGTCTTTCAGCTATCGGTTCATCGTATCTTTTCGCTACCTCCCTCAGTGTTCTAAAGACCTGGGGGAGGTTCTCGGTTCTCACTGGAACAGGGAGGAGGTGTTACGGGTGGTGCGGGTGTTACGGGTGTTACGGGTGTGGCCACGGCGCAGGAGATTGATGCAGATTACCGGAATCAACGAAGCGACGGCTATAACAACCAGGTGAATCCAACTCAGAGGAACGGTTTTGAAGATGGTGGCGACCGGGCCGAAGTAGATCACCGCAGCCTGAAGTGCAAGCGAGAGCCCGAACGCGCCGTTAAGATAAAGGTTGCGCAGGGTTTGTTTTGAAAAGAGGAAACTGCGTCCCACGCGGAAGTTGAATGCGTGCAGCAACTGACTGAAAACCAGGGTCGAGAAGGCTATGGTGCGGGCGAGATTGACGGTGTAGGCTTGGGCCTGTCCCTCACCCAACCGGGGCAGCCAGCCCGCGAACCAGTTCGGCAAAAGATAAAGCGAGGCAGCGTAGGCTCCAAGTACGCCCACGGTCAAGATCAGTCCCTGAAGGATTATCCCCAAAAGTCCCATCTGGGTAATGATGCCTTCACCCAATTTGCGCGGAGGGGAGCTCATTAAATCTCGGTTGGGTTTGTCAGACCCAAGGGCTAAAGCAGGCAGGCCGTCGGTTACCAAATTTACCCACAAGATCTGGATCGGGAACAGGGGGAAGGGCATCCCTAGAAGCGAGGCTAAAAGCACGGTGAGCACCTCGCTCACGTTGCATGAAAGCAGGAAGTGGACGAATTTTTTTACATTTTCAAAGATCAGCCTGCCTTCTTTAACCGCGGAGACGATGGTTGCGAAGTTGTCGTCGGTGAGGACCATCTCAGACGCCTCCACCGCCACGTCGGTCCCTGTGATACCCATCGCCACCCCGATGTGCGCCCGGCGAAGTGCCGGAGCATCGTTTACCCCGTCCCCGGTCATGGCTACCACCTGGTCGTGATACTTGAGTGCCTCAAGGATCTTTACCTTCTGTAGAGGGGAGATGCGTGCATATACTCCGATATTCTGTACCCGATCATAGAGTTCATCGTCACTCATCCGGGCAAGTTCGTCTCCTGAAAGAACCTCTCCTTCAAGACCTATGCGTTTGGCTATCGCCTGGGCGGTGGCCATGTGATCGCCTGTGATCATTGCTACGCGAATGCCTGCACTGGTACACTCCTTGAGTGCAGCCGGTACCTCGGAACGTGGCGGGTCGCTTTCTGCTGCCAACCCCAAAAACTCCATATCCTCCTCCAGGGATGAATCGGCGCTCATCTGTGAGACGTCTTTTTTGGCAAAGCCGAGCAGTCGGAACCCCTGACGAGAAAGCCTCTCGCAGCGTCTGTACCATTCTTTACGTTGCCTGTCGTCGAGATTGGCACAGCGTTCCAGAACCATTTCCGGAGCACCCTTGGTCATGGATACGAAACCACTGTCGGTGCGGTGCAGGGTGGTCATCATCTTGCGCTCCGAGTCGAATGCAAGCTCATCTACCCTGGCACAGGATTGACGCATCTGTTCTAAAACAAGCCCCCTCTCTTCTGCAAAACGCACCAGGGCGGTCTCGGTTGGATCACCCACCAGCTCCCCCTCGCCCGAGTGATGGGTGTCGTTGCATAAAAGCATTGCCTGAAGAAGCGTCCTTTCTGAGTTCGGGTCAAGGGTAAGGATCTTCTCCACCCTCATGCGGTTTTCGGTGATGGTACCAGTTTTGTCTGTGCAGATAAAGCTTGTTGATCCAAGGGTTTCTACTGCATGCAGGCGGCGCACGATAGCACGGCGTTCGGCCATGCGTCTTACCCCCAATGCAAGCGAGATGGTAACCGCAGCAGGCAGCCCTTCAGGGATCGCGGCCACGGCCAGGCTGATAGCCACGAGCAGAGGGGTAAGCCAGTTGCTTTCCGCACTTTGCTTGAAGAGCTCGACCAGGAACACCACTGCACAGGTGCCCAGAACTATGAACAGTATCTTGGAGCCCAGCTTGCGCAGGTCTTTCTGAAGCGGGGTTTCTTCCTTCTTGGTTGCAAGGGAAGAGGCCACCTTTCCCATCTCGGTTCCACGGCCGGTCGCCGTTACCACAAACGCCCCACGTCCCTTGACCACGCTGGTTCCCAAAAAGGTCATGTTGCGCTTCTCTCCCAGAAGACGCGTTTGGGCCTCAAGCGGGGCGGTTTGCTTATCCACCGCAACCGATTCCCCGGTGAGGCTGGCCTCATCCACAAGTATGTGCTTTGCGTCGATAAGACGACCGTCGGCTGGCACCTTATCTCCTGCTGCAAGCAGAACCACGTCGCCTGGAACTAACTCCTCGGTGTCGATCTCTTTTATACTTCCTTCCCGCATCACCCGGCAGCGCGGGCTTGCCAGTTTCTTTAAGGCCGCCAGGGTTCTGTCGGCGCGGTACTCCTGAACGAAACCTAAAACAGCGTTCAGGACAAGTATTACGCCGATGGCCGCAGCGTCGAGCCACTCACCCAGGATAAAGCCCGATACCACCAGTGCCGCCACCAGAATAAGAACGATAGGGTCAACGAACTGGGATCCGAGCATCGCAAGTGGATTCGGTCTCTTCTCCTCTACCCACCGGTTCGGCCCGTGCGCTTTAAGCCGTCTTTGGGCCTCTTCAACTGAAAGGCCAGAAGCAAGATCGGTTTCAAGTATCTTGCTCGTTTCTTCTGGTGTGCTGCGGGTCCAGTCTGTCGAGTCAGACACTATTTTTTCGACGCTTCCTCCTCGGGCAAGATATGCAGCTCGTGGACGATTCCAAAGAGTTCGCTAAGATCATCAAATACCGGCAGGTGATAGGTACCCACGCAGATGAATATATATCGGGCTTGACTTATCTTTGGCATTTCTCCCGTCAACTTTTCACTGCTCAGTACGTTGGCCGTATCTATCATGTCATTGCGGATCTGTGCGTAAACTCGTCGAGCAGCAGCCAGGTTTAAGGGATGGGCAAGAAAGATGGTGTCGTATTCAACAAGAAAGCTTTCTATAGAGTCAGCGGGGAGCGAACTGTAGGAGGCAATCGCCTTCACGTAGCGTGCGCGGGCTTTCTCGCTTAATGAATGGAGCGACTCCTGGTCAGGGAAGATGCTGTTGAGGACGGCGAAGTGGATGTCCTTCAGGGTTAGGAGTGGATGTGCCCCGGAGATGAGCCGATGCGTTACTTCTTCCCCTAGAGGTGAGACTATGGGGTCAAAGGTGGGTATATCCAGTTCTTTTGCGACCCCGGTGAAGAAGTAGAGCTCGGGCAGTACGGGATCTTCCTCCTCACAACCCTCCACAAGGAAAACCCACTCATCTGGATTTTGAATAAAAGGCAGCACGTTGCGCAGGAAGCGGATGATGGCCAGCCTGGACTCGTGACGGATGCCCAAGATATGGATGATGTGATCACCCACAGTATCCGTGCGTTCCTGTATTTTATCCTTTGACATATCGTAGTCCTCAAAGCGTTCCATTGCGTGGCGGTAGACCTGGGCAAGGTTTGTGCCCTTTTGCTCATCGTAGTCTAAGAGTATATCAAAGGTGCTGATCTCTGTTACAGGCGGAGTGGGGCGGCGACAGCTACCGCTGGTCAGCAGTAGCAAGATAGTGACTGCAAGCTCTGTTATCGTTCGCTTACCCTTTATCATCGGTTAAGATTATACAGGGTTTGTAACTTGTCAACCCGTAACACACCCCGTAACACACCCATGCTCCTTTTAGCCTATGGCTAAAAGATCGCAATTAAAAGAAGATCAAAGTCAGGCTGACCTCTACATATTCCATCTCAGATCCTTCCCATTCAGGGGTGCTGAAGACTTTAGGGATAATTCCTGCGATCTTTTCTCCGAAAGAGAAAAGGAGCATAGTCGGGTTGACTGAATAAAACAGGCGCGGATAATGTAGTTATGGTAGATATGAACACCGCCGATGCGGAGGCGATCAGGCTCACCCTGAGCGGGGATAAAGATGCCTTTGCAGTAATCGTGGCAAGATACACGGAAAGGGCTTACAGAATGGCTTTATACATCCTTGGATCGGAACAGGACGCAATGGATGTATCTCAGGACGCGTTCATTCGCGCATATCGAAACCTGAACCGTTTCGACACCAACCGCCCATTATTCCCGTGGTTTGCCACGATTCTCCGCAACCTATGTTACAACTTCCTGCGGCGTCGTAAACGGAAACAGGCCTATAACATAGAAGACTTTCAAATCGCAGAGCCCTCCTCGCCCTCCTCAGAGCCATCCTCAGGGATCGCCGTCGAGACCAAGATCGTCCTCAATCGTGCGTTGGCAGGGCTTTCGCCGCAGGATAGAGAGATCATCGGAAAGTTCTACTTTGAAGACCTCTCCTACAAGAAGATTGCGGATGAGCTGGGTGTTCCGATCGGAACGGTTATGTCCAGGCTCTACTACGCCCGCAAGCATCTGAAGGATCGTATGTTAAAGGGGGAAAGATGACTCACGAGCGCTTCAAGCATCTGCTCTTGAAGGTGGTTGATGGGGTGGCCTCGGATAAAGAACGGCAGGAGTTTTTGGCCCACATCCGCTCCCGTGAAGAGTGCCGGTGTGAGTACGGAGAGTTCAAAAACCTGGAGGAACTTATGTCTGCCATCAAGTTGAAGGATCTAAGCGAGGACGCGCGCGCCGCCTACGCCCGCTCGCTCTACAACCGTCTGGAGAGGGGGCTGGGTTGGATCTTCCTATCCCTGGGCGCGATCCTTTTACTGGGGTTCGGCGGGTTCATGTTGATAAAGGAGTTCATTATCAACCCCGCGGTATCCATCATCCTCAAGATAGGGGTGTGTGCGGTTCTGGCCGGTTTAATCGTGCTCCTCGTAAGCGTGCTTAAGGAGCGATTGTTTGTTCGCAAATACGACAAATACTCGAAAGAGGTGAAGTTATGATTATCGCAACAACTAACGAGGTTCCCGGGTACAAGGTCAAGGAGACTCTGGGGATCGTTAAGGGCAACACTGTTCGCGCCAGGCACATGGGCCGCGATATCCTTGCCGGATTGAGGAACATTGTGGGCGGCGAGATCACCGACTACACCAAGCTTTTAGCCGAGTCGCGCGAGCAGTCGCTTGATAGGATGATCGAACGTGCCTCCGAGCTTGGGGCTGATGCTATCATCGGCATCCGGTTCATGACCTCTTCAGTTATGCAAGGTGCTGCCGAGCTCCTGGCCTACGGCACGGCGGTGAGGTTAGAGAAGATAGGGTAGAACCGATCATCGTCATTGCGAGCAAGTCAAATGCTTGCGAAGCAATCTCAAGTAGGGGCTAACCTCAGTGTGTCCCGGTTGGGCATTAGGTCAGCCCGAAATACAAAAGCGGGCCGACTTGAAAGTCGGCCCCTACGATTTAATAATAGTAAAGTGATGATTCAACTAAAGCGACGATAGTGAAGGCTCAAGGGGTACGCTGTGCCGTGCCACTACAATCTCCGAAGGAGAAAAGGTTACAGCCAGAAGAGAGCTATTCCAAAAGTAGGAACACAAAGTAAACCAATAAGAGCCTTACGGACTTGGATATTGCGGCCTTTATCCTTGTAACAGTCGGTATAAACGGCCACGTAGTCTGAAGATTTCCCAAGTAGCGCGGTGGCTGGTGGAGAGGGTTCGAGTAAATAAGCGGCGGCGAGTCCGAGAATGGGAAATATGCAGCCTAAGGCTAACCAGAGTGCGCCGCTGACGTCCCGTTCTGCATCAAGTTGGGCTCGGACGCAAGCGTCCCCTGCATCTTCGGCAAGCGCTACTACAGGGAGAGTGAGTAGGGATAGCAAGATTAAAACGCATAGGGATTTCTTCATAAACGCCTCCTCGCGTAAGTTGAAGGTTTATTGATTTAACTATTATACGGGGAGGTGGTAGTTGTCAAGCCCTTTTAGCTTAATTGAGGAGGGAAAGTGCTACCATTCTACTATCTTGACCTCTGCATCCTTTGGTATCTTGAAATCCGCAAGATAACTGGGTAGCGCGACGTCGACCTCCACCTCCTTCAAGCGCAGTTCCTCGATGCGGGTGAGCTTGCCTTTTTTAAGCTTGGAGCGCATGAGGTGGGGATAGCGCTTCCCGTCTATGTTTCTGTAATCCCAGAGCTTGACCTCAAGGCTCCAGCCGCGTCCGCTTGTTCGATAAAGAACGAAATTCTCGCCGATGCTTCCGGTTACTATCTCCGTGGAAGCCCTGACTTCTGGATTGTTCCAGTGGAGTAGAAGCGTATCCCCTTTGTTTTCCGATTTGGTAACCTTGAATCCAGCCGCATGCAATTGGTACTCGAAGTCGAAGTTGAACAGTTGGGAGATGGTGGAGTGGTGGCGGGGTAGGGTATCACTCGATATGATGCGGAAGAGCTTGCGTTCTTCGGGATAGTAGATATCGGTAGTGTCGCGTCTCACCCACATGAGTTGGTTGACGGGCGAGGAGACCTGGAAGAGAACCACCGGCCCCGCAAGTAAGTAAAGATTCCCCCTTACCACCTCCGTGTCTGTGGTTCGTTCAGTGAGGGTCGTTGTGAGTGTAAACTCGGCTCTAAGAAGTGACTCCGTGGTGTTTACGGAGAAAAACGCAAGGATCAGAAAAAGGCTCATCCATTTTCTTCTTTTAATAATAGGGATAAGTGGCTGATATAAGCGCAACGTAGATTAAGTAGATAACTGTCTCAGCTGCTGCTCCAATTAAGCAACCTGTCCATGCATTCTTCGTTTGAATCGAACTGCCTTTATCCTTGTAACAGTCAGTGTAGACGGCAACGTATTCTGGCGATTTCCCAAGCATACTCACGGCGGAGGGGGAGGGTTCAATCAAGTAAGCAGCCCCGACTCCGAGAAGTGTAAACAGACATCCTGCTCCAAGTCATAGCGTACTATTGACATTCCTTTCCGCGTCCATCTGGGCTTGCAGGCAAGCATCCCCCGCATCCTCGGCAAGGATAATTATGGGGACGGCTATGATTGAGAGGATGATGAGGGTTGAAACGACCCTTTTCATAATACCTCCTCCTTAAGGATTGGAGTTTAACACATTATTATACTAAGAGGGAATATTTTGTCAAGTTTTTTAGCTTGATTGGGAGGAGGAGCAAGGGTATTACAGAACCCTCACCCTAACCCTCTCCCTCTGGGAGAGGGGACAATCCCCCTTCCCCATTCAAAAGGAGGAGCTGAGAGAAGTCCCCCTTATTAAGGGGGATACAAGGGGATCACCTCCTCAATCAAGGAGGAGGAAAATTCCCCCTCACTGGTGGAGGGGGACAAAGGGGGCGGGGGGTTAAGCGATTGCAGGCGGCCTCGTCAAGCCCTTTTAGCTTGATTGTGAAGATAAGTAAGGTAGATAAAATCGGTGGTAAGGAGTAGGGTTGTGCTTTCCGGTTGTTGCTTAGGCGGCTATCACTTCACCGTTTTGATCTCTACATCTGCGGCTATCTTGAACTCGCGGAGTTAATCTGTTTTATAAAGGGCAATTTAGTCAGCGGGCTGCGGGGTGAAAGGCACGAGGAGGGTCCTCTGACGTTCTCTGAACGTTTTTCCCTCCCACTGGTTCTTGTAGACCTTCATGGACATGGTATCGGCTTTGGGGTTGCCCGAGGACTTTTCGATCGTCACCTCAGCCAGTTGACCGGTCGAGTCGATCACCACCCGGAGCGTGCCTTGCTGGGGGAGAACCTTGCCGGCGAAGACCTCTGCTTCCTCAAGGTAGGGTTCGGCTGTCTTAGCCACAGCGGCAGGTTTTGCCTTCTCATCCCTCCGTAACATCCTTTCCGTCCTTGAGGGCTCCGTGGGCGGCGTTGCAGCCGCTCCTGCGCCTTTCGTTGCCATATCAGCTTCAGAAGGCATTGCGGTGAGGGGAGATTCCCCGCTTATCTCAACGGGTTCTGCCGCCAGTATCTCATCGGTAGAGACCAACTTCTTATCCCTCAACTCAATCTTCTGGGCTTCCGGTTCGCCTTCAAACCTTTTGAAGCTCACGCCTGACTTCTGTGGTGGGGCGGTGATCTCTGCGATTTCTTCTTCTGTGAACTTCGCAGGTGCTCGTTTAAGAAACGGTATGCTTATGACTATTGCAAGGAACACTGCCACAGCTGCGGATAGGTATGGAAGCAGCCTGAATCCCAGTGGTCGGGGACGGTGAGGGCGTATTATGGCTTCCCTCCTGGGGATAAGCCTTCTTGTAACGCGATGAGAGAAGCTGTGCCAGTAGTGTTTACCTGGATCAGGCACCCGCTCCGCGTCCCCATCTATAAGCAGCTCATCCAGGGCCCCAAGTTCAGCGAGCTTCGCCTGACATTTTGGACACTTTGCAAGGTGGCTTTCTACTTCTTTTCGCTGCGCCTCTGAAAGCTCTCCGTCATGGTAGGCTTGAAGAAGTTTTTCTATCCCCTTGCAGTTCATAGCAATCCCTTGAGTTCCTCTTTCACCGCCTGGCGGGCACGAGCAAGGCGCGACATCACGGTACCGATTGGTATATCAAGCACCTGGGCGATCTGGGAGTAAGGCCAGTCTTCATAAACCCGTAACACAAGTACTTGTCGTAACTTAAGGGGCAATCTTGCAATGGCGGCATGGACCTTGCGCCGGGTCTCGATCTGTTCCAAGACACTCACCGGGTTATCAGCAGAGGGTTTGCGCTCAAGATCGACGTCCACCATCGGCAAGCGGCGCTTCTTTAAGTGGTTGAGCGTCAGATTGATCGCGATACGGTATATCCACGGGCTGAATGGGTAGCGCAGATCGAAGCGGCCTATGGACTTGAAGGCCCGAATAAACGCCTCCTGGGCCAGATCGTCGGCCTCGGTATGGTTTCTTACGAATCTGTAGATCACTGTATACACCCTTCTTTGATAACGCTGGACCAGTTTGCCGAATGCATCGGTGTTCCCGTTCTTTGCTTCGGCTAAGAGTTTCTTTTCATCCTCAGGCGGTTGTGTTGGTTCTGCCTGTGGCTTTGCCTCTTCATCTCGTAATACAGGAATAGGCATGATTTATTCCCGTGACAGAAAGCGCCGCACGTCGGCGTCCATCTCCGCTTGGTCGCGTCCGGTGCGAAGCACGTGGTGTGGCAGCTCACCCTCAGGCTCAAAGCGCTCCTTCATCGCCAGGTATATCTCCCAGGTGGCGTCGGACTGTTTATCGCTCTCCTTGCGCTGCTTGATCCATGTCCTGACCTGCTCGTCCGAGGCCTCGCATCTGATGAAATGAACCTCGGCTTCCAGCTTCTCTCCCGCCTCTTTAAGTTCAGCACGCTCCTTTTGCTTGCTGTAGGTAGCGTCTATTATAAGTGACTGGTTTTGTGCGAGATAGGTTCGAGCCTTATCCTTTAACGCCTCATAGACCCGGTTGCTCATCTCAGATGAGTAGAGGTCTTTGCCGAAAGATGCATAGTGATGTTCGTCAAGTGATACGCCTGCCAGAACCCTTCTGAGTATGTCTGATCTGATATGGATAGCGTTCGTCCAGTTCCGGGTTCTTGATGCCATAAGCGATTTGCCGGTTCCTGGGAGACCGTAAAACACGATAAGCCGAGGCGTGGACGATAGTGTGGACGCGTACAGCCTTGCCAGATCGAAGTAGGCACTTGCACGATTCTTTATCTCCGCTGGATTTACAGGGTTCTGTCCCAATTGGAAGCCGATTACCTTACCCCGAACGTAGGCGCGGTAGCAGCGGAAGAAGTCGTGGAAACGCAAAAGCTCGTAGTCACCGGTCTCGTCCAGATAGCGGTCAAGCAGGAAATCCGAAAGATTACGTTTCCCATGGAAATCCAGATCCATGGTGAGAAACGAAAGGTCCGCGGCTGTGTCCGAGCAGGCAAAGCGCAGGTTGAACTCGATTCTATCAAAGATATGAATCTTACCTTCGTGCACGAAGACGTTACCCGAATGCAGATCGCCGTGGCAGTATTTTATCTTACCATCCTTCTCCCTCTTGCGGAAGGCTGGCTCGTTTTCTGTCAAAAAGCGCTCGATTTGCCCCTTGATGAAATCAAAGTCCTGGGGGGATATGGTGACGTCTTTCACATCCTCTGTCTGGGCAAAGTTCTCCTCCCAGTTGAAGCGTACCGAGTCCAGGGAGCCTTGGCTTGTGATCTCATCCGACGTTCTTGCTTTCTCGTGGAACTTTGCGGTCTCGCGGACTAACTTATCTATAATAACGTAGCCTACTTTATCCTCAACAAGCAGGTAGCTCATCATGGCTTTCTGGGGGAGTTCTTTCATAACCACAGCATACTCCACGACTTCCCCGTTCTCGCCCAACTTAAGATTGCCTTTTTCATCCATGGTGATGGGTTCGACCCCCAGATAGAGATCGGAAAGCTCGCGGTTTAGCTCGACCTCACGTTCGCAGAAGGTCTTGCGTTTCTCTAATGTAGAGAAATCAAGAAACCCGAAGTTTACCGGTTTCTTTATCTTGTAGGCACGTTTTCCTGTGAGGAACACCCAAGCGGTGTGGGTCTCGGCCCGGCGGACTTTTTCTACATCATGTGAATAAAACCCCGGATTACTGAAGGCCTCAAGGATTCTTTGCTGCACCGTTGCTCCTCTTAAGCTTACGCCAGCAGGCGTCCGATCTGGGTGGCGGTCTGTTTGAGGTTCTCTTTAGTTGCAGCTATAGCCTTGCTGCGATCGATCGGCCCTGGTTGTATGGATATGGCGGCAGTCCTGCGGTCGCGTGGTGCTATCTGAACCCCTATCTCTCCGCACAGGAGTATCAGTTTGCTGTGCGGTAACCGACGCAGCGCCCCTATTACTTTGTAAGATAGGCTCTGCTTGTCCAGTCTGCCCTCGCCGGAGATTACGATGTCTTCTTTCTTCAGCTTATCCCTGAGGCCTGAGAGTCTTAGGAGGTAGTCTGCGCCGCTCATTAGCTTGCAGCCTGCAAGGACGGCGAACCCGAATGCGATGCCGCCGGCAGCACCCATGCCTCGGCGGTGATCAAGCCTCTGAGCGATTGCCAGTTCGGCCACCTCGGCGTAGCGCTGCAGGCTGAGTTCAAGCGCCTTAAGCTCTTTTTGGCCGGCACCCTTCTGAGGGGCATAGATCAAGGTTCCATATGGGCCGAGTAAGGGACTGTCGACGTCCCAGAGTATCAGTACCTGTTTCTTGACCCTCTGGTCTATGCCGGATAGATCTATTCTTTCAAGGTCTGTAAGTTTAGCAGGCCCAGGCCCCAGGGGATTATCTTTTGAATCCCGGAAACGAACACCTAAAACCTCCAACGCATCCCTGCCCCCGTCAACCGTGGCGCTTCCTCCCAGTCCAACGACCACCTCCTCCATGCCCTTATCAAGCAGTGCAAGGATAGCCTCGCCCAGCCCCTTTGAGGTGGTTTTAAGGGGGTCGCGTTCCTGGGGGGCCACGAGCCTGAGTCCGAGGATGGAGGCCGATTCAATAAAGGCCTGCCTGCCTGAGATAAGTGCTGTGGTTTTGATCTGCCCGCCGGCAGGGTCGGTTACCTGAAGTGTCACGTTCCTCAAGCGTTGGCCCTTGAAGTAGTATGAGATGCATTCCAGGAATCCGTCGCCGCCGTCTGAAAGTGGGTAGAGTTCGATCTTTTTCCTCTTCAGGCTGCTTTTCAGGCCTGTGGCTATGGCACGTGCCGCAGCAACAGGTCCCAAGGCCTCCTTGAACGCTGTTGGAGCTACGATGATCATTTTGACCTCACCATCAGGTTAAACTCCTCAAGCAGTCTTGCGATGGCTCGCTTAAGGCTGCGCGCACGCAAAAAGAACGTCAGTTTGAGTTGGGAGGTGGCAAACGCCTCTATGTGAACGTTTTCTGCGCGCAGTACCTCGAATGCGCGTCTTGTGATATGCGCATCCTGCCCTGCACCAGGACCCACAAGCGAGACCTCGCTTATCTGCTTCATAACAGAGAGTCTTGCCGCACCGGTCTCCTTACGGAATGCGTTTAATATCTTCTCGGTTAGAGGGGCATCTTCTTTTGATACGATGAAGGCTAGGTCGAAGGCTTCTGCCTGGGGGTGACCATGTGAGTAGGATAGGATATGCACCCCAGCATCAGCCAGACGAGCGACCGCCTGAGTCATCACCATAGGATTCTTGGGCACGTCCTTAACCGTGAACCGCACCAGTCCTTTCTGCTGCGTGACGGCGCGCACAAAGCGGTCCTCGAGTTCCTTGAAATCCCCAACCTTGGTTCCTCGCTTTTCAGGGGCAAGGCTTGAGCGTACCTCCAGTGGAACCTTGTAGCGCATGGCTAGTGCCGCAGCACGTGGATGCAGCACCCGGGCGCCGTAATCGGAAAGCTCAACAAGTTCCTCATAGCTTATCCTTTCTAGACACGTGGCTTTTGGAAACAGGTGCGGGTCTGCCGTGCACAACCCCTTGACTGTCTTGTATAACTCACAAGAATCTGCGCCCAGAAACTTGGTAAGGGCCACTGCCGTGGTATCCGATCCGCCGCGGCCAAGTGTGGTTACCTCTTTGCCCTCAGCACTTACGCCTTGGAACCCGGCAACTATCGGGATATAACCGGCGGCAATGGTCTCCCTTAGCCTGTTGCCGCGCACGAATAGTATCCGGGCGTCGTTGTGGCTCTCGTCGGTGTGTATGCCTACCTGTGAACCGGTAAAGGAGCGGGCCTTGACCCCTCGTTCGGCAAGTGCCATAGCCAAAAGGCTCATGGTGATGCGCTCTCCAGCGGTAAGAAGCATGTCAAGCTCTCTGCCTTTGGGTTTGGTAGTTACAGATCGTGCTAAGGCGTTAAGCTCATCGGTCTTAGTGCCCATCGCCGAGACCACAACCACCAGCTTGTCTTCTCTTGCCCTGTCAGCTAGATAAGAGGCCACCCTTTTTAATTGCCGCACGGTGGCGAGTGAACGACCTCCGAACTTGGTTACTATCAGAGCCATTTCTCTAAACGATCCACAGCTTCTTGGATTTGAGCGCGGTCGAGTGTCAGCGAGAAGCGAACGTAGCCCTCGCCCGCCTCGCCAAAACCTATACCCGGTGTTACAAGGACGCCGGTTTCAGCAAGCATCTTGCGAGCGAACTCCAGGGAGGAACTGTCTTTATGTGGAACCTGTGCCCATACGTAGAATGTGGCCTTTGTGGATGGGATCACCCAGCCCAGCTGGTTGAGTCCTGCAAACAAGGCACCTCTGCGCGATTTATAAAGTGCCCGTATCTCTTTACCCACTTCGTCTACCAGCTCAAGGGCGGTCTGGGCCGCTTGCTGGATCGCTACGAAGACGCCTGAGTCGGTGTTCCGCTTGATCTTTAAGAGGGCGGCGATCATCCGTGCATTTCCGACAGCAAACCCGATACGCCAGCCGGTCATATTGAAGGTCTTGGAGAATGAACCGAACTCCACTGCGCACTCTTTGGCTCCTGGCACGGCAAGTATACTGGTCGGTTCCTCGTCGAAGTAGATCTCGGAGTAGGTGTTGTCGTTGGCAAGCCACATGTTGTGAGCGCGCGCAAACTGCACCGCCTCGGCAAGATGGATGGGTGAAGCTACGGCTGCGGTGGGGTTTGAGGGATAGTTAAGGATTAGCAGTTTGGTCTTGTGGGTAGCCTTAAGGCGTGGAATATCCATAATGAAGTGATTTGCTTCAAGCAGATGGGCAGGGATGGGTGTCCCTCCTGCAAGGAGGGTCTGGTTGCGGTAGACCGGGTATGAGGGATCGGGATAGATCACCTCATCGCCCGGATCAACAAGTGCCCAGATAAGGTGGCCTATACCCTCCTTTGAGCCGATGAGCACACAGACCTCGGTCTGGGGGTCTAGGTCCACTCCAAAGCGAGCCTTGTACCAGTAGGCGATGTCTCGGCGAAGGCTCAGCGTTCCCTCATAGCTGGGGTAACGGTGGGTAGACGGATCGCTTGCCGCGTGAGAGAGAGCGTTAACGATCTCAGGGTGGGTCGGCTGATCAGGGTCTCCTACACCGAAGTCAATGACCCCCTCT
>Ga0209977_10000236_pt1 | contig 21539 bp, 37 predicted proteins | sample SumtaG_2_FD_183113 | JGI IMG/M metagenome (GOLD analysis project Ga0209977, IMG submission 183113) | Deep subsurface microbial communities from Indian Ocean to uncover new lineages of life (NeLLi) - Sumatra_00607 metaG (SPAdes) (version 2) | ecosystem: Environmental > Aquatic > Marine > Oceanic...
TTGAAACTATACGTTGCTTATCAAAACGCAAGACCTATGGTAGCTCCATCAAACTGTAAGCATATAATCCATTTTAGCACGCCGGCGAGAAGTACAGCCTTCCATGAAGCTTGGATTAGTGCTCAAATAGAAGAACATAAGTTAGGAACTAAACTTACGGTGTTAAGAACGGATGTAGATTGTCCTTGGATAACCCCTGAATTCGTAGAGCGTGAAAGGCAAATGAACTTGGATTGCCCCTGGTACGTAAACCAAAACTATAAGGGAATCTGGGTTGTATATGGTGGAGCAGTATTCCATAACTTCTACGATGTAAGGGACGTATTACACGTTCCAAAGGAGATTAGAGATGGTTGGAGCGAAATAGAAGTAGATGCTGGTGGAGTCGATTGGAACGGACCAGATACTAAACACTATTTGCTTTTGGGGAAGGTCACCCCAGAATACGTGTTTGTTAAGGAAGAACTAAAATTTACAGATATAGCATTTCTTAAAAAATATATGCACGACTTATCGCTTGAGTTAGAAGACGACGATCCTTTCTCTAATCAATACGCAGACGACGCTAAGGAAATGGGTATAATATGTAGATACTTCGGTTGGGATATGGCCCATAAGATGGAAAGAGTAAGACAAGTTAACGCTAGAATTACTATTATAGACAAAATCAAATGTCCTGTGACGTTTAGAAATTTTGAAGAAGCAGCGTTGGATAAAAAACAGAGAATAGCAGCGTTAATAAAAGAGCCAAATCAACACGGTTTAGATGGTACGCTACACATGGTCCATCCAAAACCATGGGGTATGATTTACAAAAAGGTCCCAAAAGATCAACCTGGAAAAATGTTAGGGGATGGATTTAAATACTACTAAAATAATACTTTACATAGTATTAATAGTATTATTTAAATTATTTTTAATTATGTCTTATTCCGACTTTTACGGAGTTCTAACATATAAGGATCCATTGATCTTATATAAGGTTGAAAACTTCGATTGGTGGCAGCATAGAGATTGGGCAGTTCGGAGAGATCCCTTTCTTAAGAAATTTATCAACGTATTAGATAGGTTGATGTTTCAGGAGAAATTAATATTTATTCCAGATATTTTAGAAGCAGATACAAGCATAGAATCTCCCGACGACGACAATCCCAATCCAGATAGTAATCCACCCGAACCTGAGGAAGTTAGATTAGAACCTTGGAACGGTGAGAATATATTATTAGATTGGAATAAAGAAAAATGGGACGATTTTTTAGTTAAATTATACGATTGTGCCCGGACCCATAAATGGTGTATACCGGTTTTATACGACGAAGCTCCGTATTGGCAAGTGTTTACGTATAGGGAAATAATGGAAATAGAATACGACGAAAACGACGTTCCAATTAGGGCACATGCTATGTGGGCAAAGCAACTTCCGTTATCTACTACGTTTATTCAACACGATAAATGGATTAATTTAACAGAAGATAAAACCGAATTAAAAAATGAAAACGGTGATAATACTGGTATGGGTTTATTTGTTAATTGGGGACACGATATAGACAAGGAGATAGACGGTAACGATTTAGAAGGCGTATGGGCGCTTGGTATAGCGCTAAGATATATTATGTACGATGTACTCTGCAACAGTGCGAGGTCAAGCGGATTCTTTTACGTTAAATTGGGATCTGCAGACGACAAAGTTGAAATGGAGAGAAAGTTGAACGAAGCTTTTGAGTTAGCAGGGAACTCCAAAATGTTCTGTGCAGACGAGCAATCCGTTAAAGATATTGTAGCAATGTACGCAACAAACCCAGAGTTTTCAGTATTAGCTATGGATAAAATTATGAAAATATTTGCCGGAGCAACGAGTTTACCATATCTGTTCTACAACGGAGAAAAGGATATTAGTGGAGTTTTTGTAGAAACTGCTTCAGAAATGATCCAAATTAACGACAAAAAACGAGAAGTGTTTAGCCAATTAAAAGATTATGTTCTAAAGTTAGTAGAGATGAGATGGGGAGTTATATGTGAAGACGTGTATCTTAACATTCCAGAAGTCAACATGGAAGAGGAAGACGTAATTGAAAGCAGAACCCCTGAAGATAGGGGAGTAGAATCTGAAATAAAAAAAATGAGGTTGCAAAAATAAATGACTAATAATATAGAAATTAAAGATTTGATCGATAAAATCAGAGGTACTACGCCTTCAAGCGAACTTCAAAAAGAAGTGGAGGCTGTAATTAAAGCAGACGAAGAGAGCACTAAAATTAAAGCAGCAGCAGAAAAAAAGAAACTTGATAATATTAAAGCTGCCGAAAAGAAATTAAAAAAAGATGCCATTAAAGAGGAAGCAGATAAAAAAAAAAAGAAGAAAGCTGGAGAAGAAGAGGAAGAGAAGTCAGAAGAAGACTCAGAAGGCGAGGAAGAAGAAGCCGATAACGAAGCTATAATTAAGAAACTAACAGAAGATATGGGTAAAATGGCAGAAGAGATTAAGGCTTTAAAGAAACGAAAGAATTACAGAACTCCCCCACCAAAAGGTAAAAAGGTGGAAGAAGTAGACGATTTTATCAAACAAAATATAACAAAAGATTTTGAGATGGTAGTTTAATATGCCAAAAACAAAAATAAGCGATTTAGGAAGTTCAATATGCGTAGATATGAATAATGAGAAGTTTATTCCAGCTTTAGGCAATGGTGCTACTGGAATTCCTGGTGATTTGTGTTATATAGTCCCCGGAACTGGTAAAATAGCATTATCGGATAAAACTACAGCAAAATTCTTCTCTGGTATTTTAATGGAATCCAAAATAACTGGAACTGAAGCAATTATTGCTGATTTAGTGCCCTGTAGATTAGTTGTACCAAAATCGGGACACGATTACAGGATTAGATGTACTATTGTAGCAGTAGCAGACGACGAAATGGGTGGAGGAGTACATTTTGATGATGATGCAGGCAAGGGAGAAACGACTAATGTAACACTTGCCAACTCAAAACTTGGTAGATTATCACTGCATGCAGCAATAGGCGATACAGTCGCCCAAATCACTTGGATTGAATAACGATTATAAGAAATTATAATAATCGCGTATAAATAGGCTTAAATGCCCGCGATTTTAATAAAAAAAAAGGTAGACAGATTATGGCTAAAACAACTTTAAAAAGTTTAGGAAGCTCAGTGTGTGTAGACGATCAAGACGAGAAGATGATACCAGCTTTAGGCAATGGAACAGCAATTCCTGGTGATTTGTGTTATATAATCCCAACTGCAGGTGCTACATTGGGAAGAGTAGGTCCAGCTAATGTAGGAGCTACAGAGTTCTTTTCAGGAATTTTAATGGAGTCTAAGATAACTGGAACTGAAACTGCACCTGCAGCGGACGTACCTTGTAAATTGGTAGTTCCAAAGTCAGGACATGGATATAGAATTAGAATTAATGTAGCTGGAGATACAGATGAAATAGGAACTGGTGTAACATTCTCAGGAACAAATTACAAAGGAGAAACGACTGATGTCACTCTTGCGTTATCAAAGATTGGAAGACTTTCTTTAGAAGTTCTTGCTGGTGATTCTGTTGCCGAAATAAACTGGATTGAATAAGGTGAAAAAATATGGTAGTAACTTATAACACAGCATTGGAACAAAGACAATACATGGCTATTGCTTTAAAAGCATCAAAATTTTATTTAGAGAAAACCGCAATGGCACCCTTACCATTAAAGCAAACTCCTGTTAAACACGTTAAACAATATAGATGGACGCGATTAACCGAGCCTTACATAGCAGCAGAAGAAACAGTAGGACCGACGACAGGAGCCTTAGCAACTGGAGGATTAGAAGCAGAAGAATTCCCAGAAGATGGACCATTAGGCGACGTTCAGCATGGATATCAAGACTATAGCTTAGGAAGTATTAACATGTTCTTAAAAATGAAAAACGCTAATATTCCTCAGTTTATAGGAGCAAATCTATTAGCAGACAAAAGAGAGGCAATTATAGAGAAATTCGTATTCGACGTAGACAATGGACTTATCAGAGGAATTTACGATAGAACCGGAAAAGTTAAAATTTGCGGTGGATATCAAGCAGGAGCAACTGGAGTAGGTGCTTTAAACGGAGTAGATTGCCAATTAGATACTAAAGGAGACGTTTGGAAGGCGCTTAATACGATGATAGACACAATTCCACTTGGAATGAGACAATCAAGTCCTCCTATGGAATTAGTAATGTCTGAACACATTTATAAAATGGCATCCGATCCAAATAGAGTCTATTTGAAAGAAATTGAATGGGATTATATTGTGAAATATTTGATGGGAGACAGAGCATTAAAATCTCGGAAGATAAATCCTGACGTACAGATTTCGAATAGAATGCTAGCATCCACTGATACAATCGTGACTAACGATAGAATGGCTTTATACGTCCCTAATTCGCGCTGGATAGGTAGGGTAGTTTCTCGTGGTTTCTCGAGATTAGGAGAGAAAAGAGGAATGTTATCCACTACGCAAGAATGGGGATGGACTGGTCGTTGTATTGTAGATAACGCGCTCGCTGCAATGTGGACAGATGCGATAACTTGGTAAAAAAATAAATATTTTTTATTTATTTTTAAAGGTGACAAAAGATGGCAAATACGAACGTAGAAGGACCGGCACATAAATTATTAACAGATGCAATGAAACACGTCTGTGAATTTTGTAATAGTTCGTTGTTCTATATAACGAACACAGATTCAGACGAGAATACTGATTTATCGTACGATACTAAAGCGTGGAAGTGGGAGAATAGTGCACCTACATTGCCTCATGGTAATATGTGCACGTTGAAAATAATGTGTGCTTCGTGTGGTAAGGTAAGTGGCAAATTATTATTCTGTTTTGACATATGTTCAATATGTGCAACTCCGGCAGTTACATTAACTCACATAGCATGTGTAGCAGCAGGTATCCCACCGGCAGGCGGAGGAGGAGCTAACAACTTAGCGGGTTTGTATTTAACTCCATTAGGCGGCGGAGACGCAGGTAAATCGTTTCTAATAAACAGCAATACCGAAGCAGACCCAACGGTGTTAACGCTTGCTTCAGCGATTAATAACAATACTGCAACAGAAATAGTCATGATATCTTCGTGGCAGGTGTTTTAAATGGCAGCAGGAGATAATGAATGTAGAATGCGATTATACGAGTATCGCGATATAGGTGGAGGAATATTAGGCGATTTGCCTGAACACATTAAAGCAGCAAGTCCTCAATTATTAGATATATACATAGTTGCGACACCAGCAGACGTAGCAGGATTTCTTGAAATAGACCCACCAACAAGCGTATTAGCATCGGCAGGAGAAGTAGTAGAAACTATAAGTTCAAGTGCAGACGATGGAACCGATGCTACAGACCACTTACAAGGGATAAGTGCTATTGGAATTAATGGCTCAAATAAGATGGTCACAGTTCAAATGTTAGCAGCAACAGCAGCATGGACAGAAACGTTACATACAGAAATATGGAAGAACATGTTCCATTGTTTTGGTAGTAAATGGGGAACTGGAGATAGAGATCCAGCTGGAGCAGTAGATATTAGAACAGTAGGAGATGTAGTATTAGTAGAATTAGCGGCAGGAGATAACGAAGGGAATGGAGCAGCATTTGTAGTTCCACATGGACACGCTTGTATGTTATACGGTGGACGATTAACTCGAAGCACGACAACTGGTGTTTGGGCTAACGACGAAGGTGTAGCTATTAGAATAGTTTACATAGATGCAATAGATGCACTTAACCCTGGTGGAGCAGGAGCACCAGCACCAGCAGATAGAGCAATCAATTGGCTGGAATTTATAGTAGCTGGACAATATGCTCAGCAATACGTAGATATTCCAAGAGGGTTTATGTTCAAAGAAGACACTCAAATCATACATCAAGACAGTTCAGTAGTGGATGCAGGAGAACCTTATACTCTACATCTACAATATTTAATCTGGAAGAAATAGGTGATAAATCATGGATAAGGCTTATATTAATCGAAAAATTAGAATTTGTAAAGAATTGGTTGAAACATCTACTTCTGAGGATCAAAAAAAGATTTATCAGGAATATTTGGATTATTGGAGTACGAAAGAACACATGGAAGTGGATTTAAAAAACGCTGAAAGGATCGTTCAAGAATTAGAACCTTTATTACAAAAAAAACTAAGAGAAGCAAAAGAAGAAATCGAAGAAATTGAGTTAGAAGCGATAGATAATTTTGACACCATTGACAATGAAACAGAGTTAGAGTTTAAAGCTGAAAACCCTAATAAACGAGCTTTCTATAGTCGCAATGGAGAAATGCATATAACTAAAGCATATAAAGAATTTCTAAATAAAGAAACGCAATAGAATTATTTTTTTATTTCTATTATTTAAATTAAATAAATTAAAAAAACACCGTAAAATTAGGTGAAAAATTAAAGTTAATAGGAGGCCCTTAGAAGGGTTGTAATCGCTATTAGTGTTAGGGCAAAAAGCTCTCGATGGATTAAGTCTATAGCCTTTCTAAAGGGCGTATAAAAATCATGGGAGGATTGTCGCATAAACCATTAAAATATGGCATGTATCAACCGAGAATCAGAAAAATAGCGAAAAGAAACGATGCTATTGATACAAAAGATGTTAAAGCCATAGTTGACAAGGTTTTACACATGGCAAATGTTATGACCATAAAAGACGTCACTAAATGGATTAGAAGATTTGTGCCAAAAGATACAGGTAGATTAAGATACGATTTATGGAAGCATTTGTTAAACTCCTATGTCAAGAACCAAATAGCAAGAATTATAATGCAAACAGATATAGATTACGCTAAAAGAGTTAACGATTTTCAGACGCATAACGTAAGGCATAAAGGTAAAAAGATTAAGAGACATGGTAAAACAGTTGTTTTGTGGGACCCACAAGCAATTGGAGGATTCTTTGATAAAATGGTGATTTTTACTAAAATAAGGATTAAAAGAAATTTACAAGTAGCAAAAAATAAAGTAGCGCAAAAAACTAAAATGAAATATAAAGAAATAGACATAGATTTGATGTGGTAAATTATGGCAGTTATATATGGATGGTCTTATGCTGATTTCAATACAGCACTTGGCTGGGATATAGGAGCAGAGCCAAAATATTTGTTATGGGAGAACTTTTGGGCACATAAAATAGAATCATATGTATTTATAAAAGCTGGAGCAAGTCCAAGGTTTACAGATGCCAACGAAATCATAGAAATAGCCGTCATAGTTAACGAAATGATGGTACAAATGAACATTTATTTAAAAGCAGAATCAGTAGAAAATCCATTAGAAATGGGACTTCTTGAAGCTATTGGATTCCCAAGTTTTAAAGGAGATCCAGAAGCAAATGATGGTAAAGGTACATTGCATTATTTTGTGTTAAACAAATACAAAAGGCAACATTCAGTATTGAAAATAGCTTCCATTAGAATTGGTCAACCAAGCGACAATCCATTTTATCAAGATAGTTTAAATATTTAATAAGATAAAAATTATGAATAAAAATCAAAACAAAAAGGCAATTGCTAAAAAACCTGAAATTAGCGAAGAAAAAGAATTTTTATTAAGTTTATTTGAAAATAATAAATTAGAAATAAAGAAAGTAAACAAATATTTACATCATTTAAATCACAATAATAAAATTATAAAACAAATAATAGAAAAAGTGAAATAATATGGGAAAATATGAAAGGCACGACGCAGACGTGTTTCTGTGTCCAAGCAATCCACAAGAAACTTTTAACAACATCACTGGTGGGGCTATCCAAGCGCTCACAGCAGCTCAGGTATTACCCTATTCCTTAGTCGCGGACGCGTTCCCAGTCATTAAACCAAAAAGACAGGACGAGGAAGCACATGGAGTGGGAGGTGGAAGAAATCCTACTGGTATTTTAGAGAAACAATACGAAATAGGAGCTGGAACTATTCCGAACAAAACTATATTCGGATTAATGATTCCTAAGATTGGTGGGGATGTCACGCCAACTCACACGGCAGCTGAAGTAACAACTGTAACAGCTGTTGCAGACGATACAGATAGTTTGGACCTTACATACTTTGAATTTGACGTTATGCTAGCAGCAGGAACCATTAAAAAATATTTTCTATGGATAGATATAGACGACGACGGAGCAGCACCAACACCAGCACCAGTTTGCTATGGAGACGCAAGAACTGCAGTAAAAACAGTAGGATTAGCAACAGATGCAACGGCAACACAAGTGGCTACTGCAATAGTTGCAGCAATAGACGCCTTAACTGATGTAAGCGCAGCGGAGACCGCATATCCAGAATTTGCGATAACCAACGACCAAATTGGAGCAGTAGACGATACTCACGATGGCGCAGCACCAACTGGATTTATTTTTGTAACTTCAACTAACGGAAGGACTAAAATAGAAATTAACTTTCACGAAAACACAATTGAAGGACAAAACTTCGGACTTCACGTCCAGAGGATATTAACTGGTCAAGATAGAATCATGGATTTGTTTGGAATTACTATTGGAGTTTACGAAATGACTTGTGAAGAGGGAGGTGTAGCAGAAGAAAATATTGATTACACGGTAGCATCGTTTAAAACTGGGGGAGCAGATATTCCAAAAATGAGAGGTCCGGATGGAGTATTATGGACCAAAAAGAACACGCCATTTCCAAGCGCTAAAAAGAACTACGGATGGCATTCGTTTAATAAGAACTTCACGTTCACCTGCGGTGGAGCTTTACTATGCACTAAAAGAGCTTTCTCGGTGAGAATAGAAAACGAAATTCAACACAACTACGACGGTGGGGGAGAGTTTGCTTCCAAAGCAGATTTTGGTCTAAGACACATCGAAATAGGAATAGAAGCCAAGATACAAGACGTAACAATTCTCGAATTAGCAGACCAACACGTAAGCGATTACGCTAACGACATCGTACTCCAGATAAAGGGTATTAGAGGAGCAGATACCAACGATTACATCATGTGGGACTTTAGCAAGCTGAGAATTCTTCCAATAGACGAAGCGATAGCAGCACCAGTAGATTGGATGGAAAAGTACAACATAAAGATGAAGTTAGCACCAGATTGCGTTGCTAAATGCACTATTGAAGGATATTTAAGTTTTGAATATTTTACAGGAAAGGATTGGATTTAAATGGATGTTATAGACATAAAAGAAGAGTTAAAAAAATTTAATAAGAATTTCGTTTATTTTTACATAGGTCCGGAAAAACCTAAATATATAGAAATTGAAAATAAAAAAGGTGTTAAAATATGGGAAAAACAGAAGAGTTTGATTTTGGAGGAAATGTAATTAAGTTTTTTTCGAGATTGCCTTACAGGATGGAATGTAAATTGGAAGAATTAATCGTTAAAATGTCCGAAGGTTTGGAAGGAAAGTTATCCGATTTTGAGGATTTAAACGTCGCTAACATGGACATATCCGACTTAAAGGGTTTCGATATGACCAAAAAAATAGCCATAAACGATTATCTTTTGACAAATGCGATACGTGATCCAGAAATTTCAGAGGGGGATTTAGATAACTTCGATCACCCTTTAAACGATTATTTTAAGGAGATTGGGGATTATTTGTTTGACAAATATATAACTCAATATTCTGAGAAAACGCAAGTAAAAAAAAAGCTTACGACATCTCCAAACTAAGCACGACCTCAGCGCGGGTAGGGTGGGCACAAAGGAACCCGATAGAGTTTAGGTGGTTAATGGAAATGATGGTCAGAAAAGAACTGGGTGGATATTGTCCGAGAGATCCGTTAAAGTTCGCGTTTATAGCGTCTGTAATAGCCTTAAACTACGAAAAAGAGGAAAAAACAAATACGGAAGGAAGGTTGCAAAATTTAATAAATAGGAGCAAATAAATGGTATTACCAATAGGATTAATAACAGGGGTTTTTAGCGCAATAGCCAAGACCAAGGCTAAATCTTGGAAGGCCATGAAGGGAGCCATGGGGGCAGTTAAATCTGCTGCCGGGCCTATGGCATCGATAGCTAATGCCCTACAAGTTTTCGCTCCTATAATGAAAGTCGTTAACGCTCTATTTAAGGTACTTGGCGGCAAAATATTAGTGGCTTTATTGCCGGTTTTGGAACCTCTTTTAGCGATGTTGTCCAGTCCTGAGATGTTGGCGTTAATGACGGATATAGCAGAGATTATAGCCATTTCTTTAGAACCCGCGTTCGAAATCCTAACAGACGTTTTAAAAATATCGATACCGATATTAAAGAAAGTAACGGAATTTATTTTGAAAAACGAATGGGCATTAAATTTGTTGATATTAGTTTTATCTCCGTTACTATTTTTATTAAAATTACTCACAGATAATTGGGACGATATAGCTGCAGTTCTTAAAGTCGTTGGAAATGCCTTTATTTGGTTTGTTAACGCTATAATAGATTCGATAAACACGCTAATGAACGCGTTAACCCTCGATACTTGGGCAAACATTCCTAACGTTCCGTACCTTCAAAGGGGTACGCCTTACGTGCCTCGGACCGGTCCTTACATTCTACATCGAGGCGAGGAAGTAATTCCAGCGGGAAAGAAAGGTAAGGGAGAGATTCACGTTCACATAGACCTAAGAAACGCAGTAGTGGATAACGTCGATAGGTTGTCCCAGCGAATAGCAGAGGCGGTGTTGATACAGATTGGTTAGTGAAATTAAAGATTCTATTAATTACGGTTTGTTTATTTTAGAACACGCAGCAGGTAACGATAACACCTGGATCGGCGACGGCGGAATGAAGTTTGCCGATTGGGATTTATACACCGAGGGTTTGGAAGGGATACATTTGCCGTACGCGGGCGAGATAAAACACACGCCAACGTTCGAGTTCGATATAATCGATTTTTTCATGGGCGAGGGTGCCGATATCTCTATGGGTGTAGGGCACGATCTAATAATATTAAACGGTAGATATGGAGGAGCTTCTGAAACCGTAAGAAACGCTAAAATGGCTAATTTATTGTTGTTATATGCTAAACATTTAAAAGCTTCCAACGAGATATTATACTTAGGATATAGAAAAAGGGGAGAGATATGGGAACCCTTCACAGATTCCACTCCTGCAATCGTTTACTATCTTAAGGGTAAGCTAATCCACGCGTCTTACGAAAGGGCGGAAGACGAGTTGTTTTACAATTGGAAAGTAGTTTTTAGAGGTATTCAATAATGAAAAGAAAATATTTAATTATAAGTATGATATTATTGATGTCGTTACCGTATTTATTAATCGGAACTCATTTCTTAGATGTTTTAGACAATTATTATGGAGAAAAGTATATACGCCTTCTTGGTATTACTGTTTCTGTTAACTTATTAAAGGATTTAATATTTATTGTAATTATTGTTATTGTTATTTTCAATTCAATTATTCTCCTATTGGTGATTCTCGAAAAATGAAAGTTTATCTCTACGATGTGTTCCATAGATGCGACTCTGTTGTGGATTGGACTCCTTTTGATTGTTCTATCGAAATTGATACAACTGAAAAAGTAGAGGGAATAGGCTCTATAAAAATGACTTCTGACGATGTTGCTAATTCTTATATGCGATACAATAGAACGGTTGATTGGTCGGAATTTAAAACTATTACCTTTTCCGTTTATCATCCAGGTTATACGAACGAGATAGGTGAAATTGGGTTATATACCGACGCAGGTAACTATAAAGTTTGGAACTTTGATTTTGCGGCCGAATGGACTGAAATAACGATAGATTTGACTTCTACTCCAGATAGTTCTTTAGGAACTTTAGATTTATCAAATATAAACTATATTTTTGTAAGCGAAGTCGAATTTGAAACTCCTGGAGAGGATTATTATTTCGATTTTTTTAGAGGTAAATCTATCGATGTTACTTCAGACATTATCTACATGAAGATTACGGAAGAATTGGGAATGCCTTCCATTGCCGAATTAAAAATTAAAGGAGAGTCTTTAGACCGTTTTAACGCGGGTTTAGAGCTTGAAATATACGACGCAGACGACGTACTATCTTGGACCGGGAGAATCTTGTATCCCGAATCGGTTTTAGAGGGAACTAAGGTCGTAGGCACATTAAAAGCGGTGGGCTCTAATTCGCAGTTTAATAATATTTATAGAAAAAATTATACAACTGCAAGGGCTTCGGATTACGTACTTAAGGACGTAATAGATAGCGCACTACCCAAGTTTACTTACGATGACGAGATAGACGATTTTAGCGCTTTAACTTTTAAATATGACATGAAAACAAAAGTACAAAAATTGTCTAACTACCTGGCGATGTTAGAAAGAGCAGTAATTCATTATAAGCCAGGCGAAGAAATGTTTTTTAACAAATACAACAACTTAACGGCTTCTGGGAAGTCTTGGAATCAAAACACTACTAAAGTCAAGATTGTTAATTACACTCCCGCAGCAAATAGGTACATAACAAGGACGCCCGTTATCGGGGCAAACAACGACTTAGGGCAGGTATATTACGTTGGAAAAGCTTCCGATTCTGCCGTTCAGAAATACGGAATAAATCAATTGCAACCTTGGAGAGATTCGGAAATAACCAATTACACGGAAGCCAAACAGTTAGGTGACAATTTACTTGCTATATATTCTATGGATACTCAAATGATTTCGTTGCTTACTGTTGGGAAGAAACACGTTCAAGTGGGATATACAATCGAATTTGCGTGGACAGGGGTATTTTCTATAACTCAAGCAGATTTCTTAGTAACTAAAAGAGTTTGGTATCCTATGAACGATATATGCGAAATCGAACTCACGGATAACATATTAACGAGAAAAGCGTTTAACATAAGAGTTATTAACAAATTTTACGACGAAGACGCTCAACAGAGCTACGACAAGCCTGACGTTCCAGAATCCACTATGGACGGAGTTGTTCAACCGTTAGTGAGTATTCAAGAATTAAGAGTAGCGGGTATTGGTGGCGCTCATACCTTAGCAAGTCATACTTCTAAAACTCATCAAGAATTAACCGATTATAACGCGGAAGCTGACGTAAAACATCTTACTAACGCTCAAGTAGCCGCTTTACACGCAGTTTTAACTAATTTAACTCAATTGGGTACAAGAAATCACAACGATTTACAAAATATAAGTGCGGATGACATTAAACACATTACAGCCGCACAATTAGGAGCGCTTCATGCTATTGTAGTTGCTGGTGATTTAGATCACAACGATTTAGCTAATCTTAATGCTGGAGATGTTTATGAACACATAAGCCAAGCTCAAAAGAATGCACTTCACGCTATTGTTGTTGCGGGAGATTTACTTCATAATAGTTTAGATGGATTGAATGCTGGAGATGTATATGAGCATTTATCAGCTGCTCAAGTGGCAGCATTACACGCTCAGTTAACAAATCTCACTGAATTAGGTACAAGGAATCATAACGACTTACAAAATATTGACGTAGGAGATATTAATCATTTAACCGATGTTCAAGTAGCTGCGCTTCACGCCGTGGCTCACGTGTTAGCAACGACAGGACCGCACACAGGAACTCTACCGTGGACAGACTTGAACAAAGCTGGTTCTACTATAAACGATATAGTCGATGTAGTTATAATTGCTCAAGCAGATAACGAGGTTTTGGCTTGGGATGTAGGAGCAGAGAAATGGATAAATCAAACTCCAGCAGAAGCGGGATTGGCTACCTCTGGGCAACTCCACACCCGTTTACACGCTATAACAGACGTTCTCGACCATTCGGCAAGCAATTGGAAGTTATTTTATTCGGATGGAGCAGGGCACGTAATAGAGTTGGCACTTGGAGCTGACGGCGAAGTTCTTACAAGCACTGGGGCGGCATCTGCACCCGCTTTTGAAGCTGCTGGCGGTGCTGGTGCGAGCGAAGCTTACGTAAACGCTGCTACCATGATTGGTTCGGCAAATTCGGAATACGTAGTTTGTACGTACAACGAACACACAAAGACCACGAAAGCGGTAAGATATTGGGGGCAAGGTCTTTCGAACGTAGACGGCTCTAATCCTCAAATCTATTTTGTGTTACCTTTATCAACGAATAGGGGCGGAAAGAAATTATACATAGACGGGATGAAACTTGCAATTCCCGACGCAGACGCTAACAATTACGTTATGCAAACTGATTTATATGGATATACTTATGCTGGTGGACGCGTCACTATAGATGCAAACCCAACAGATTATACCGTACCTCAAGAAGTAGAAGACGGGTACGGAACGGTTTACGACGTATCAGGTTACGATTACGTAGGCGTTGCAGTGAGCATGTTTGTAGATACTGCGAGCGCTTGCGAGATAGGAAACCCGCTATTAGATTGTTATTACGACGATTAAAAATTAAACTAAAAAAGAGGTGAAAAAGAGAAATGGGATGGAAATTCGGAAGAATGATTGTTGATTTTTGGAAATCAAATTTAGAGAGGAACGTTAAGAGAATCTCTGTAGCAATAGGGGCATTCCTTGTATATGGTTTAGTCGTGATACCTATGGACCCTGTGTGGAAAGGGGCAATCATAACGCTTGGAAGTTTGATTATCATGTCTATATTTGGCAAGAACGGCAACGGACAGTCAAAAGAAGTGGAACCTGAATATAAATAATTTTTTTTACAATAAAAGTAAGAAAATGAGTGAGTGGGTACTCAGTGACTCACGAAAAAGTAAAATATATAAGTAAATAATCATTCATTCACTCATGAAAAGTATTTATGTTGTTTTTGAAGACGAAGAATTTAAAACGTTAAAGAAAGCCAAGAAGAAGCTCTCGTGGCACGACTTCGTTATGTTAGCTGTAAAGCGCAACCCCAAACCTTCAGGTGTGGCGTGGTTAGACGAATCGGAGGAGGGTTTGAAAAGAACGGAACTTACTCAAAAGGATTTTGACGAACATGGGAAACCTACAACCGATGGAGATATAGAGCCGGAATTGGAGAAGGATAGCGATTTCCTTAACTTTAATAGAGCTATGGAAATAATTAAAGAGCTGGATTCGGAGTTCGATTTTAAGGGTAAAACGGGACCGGAGTTAAGCAGACACGCCATCGAACTAATGAATTCCCTGAATTCATCAGGGAAATGATATTTGGCGAGGACTGATTTTTAACTTAGTCGTAGCTAACCGACAACTCTTTTACCGCGTATTTGTACGGTCTATGCGTTATATCGACGTAAATCAATTCCTTATCACACATCTTTTTTAACATGGACCAGAGCCCTTCGTGGCTCGTATTTAACGCTTTTGCCAATTGTTTTTTTCGTCGTAAATCTTTATCTTTATTTTTGTTATGTCTTAACTTATATTTTTCTTTATATTGTTTATCCTCTGATTTACACTTCCTACAAATTGAATATAAACCAAATCTCCCTGTCTTATTTGGTGAAAAAAACTCTATAGTAGCAGGTAAATCCCTACCACATTTAGGACATGTTTTAATTGACATTAATATCCTCCTTCTTTATCGATATTGTATGATTACAATTAGGACATTGAAAAGATAAATATAGAGAGTCATCCAGTTTATCAACGCCCCCCGAAGTTTTCTTTTCCGTCTGCTTAGAGCATCCAGCGTTATGAGGCGAATAATCGCTCCATAAATAGGCTCCACACTCAGAGCATTTCCGTTTATCCGTTTGTCGGGCGGAACCGACGTCGAGCTTCTCTAACAATCTTAAAAAGAATCTTTTATGAATGGTACTATCTTCACATTCTGAATATTTTTTCAATAATTCTCGATAGTTATTTTCTATATTTTCCTCCCATCCAATTCTACCTTGAGCTACTTCGTTTAAAGCTTCTTTCAGCTCGGCGAAATCGTTATTTTGCTTCTCAATATGGCTCTTTATCCAAGTATGAAACATAGCTATATGTTCTTTCAGCTCGGCGATTTGTTCCCTAAGAATACCGATCTCCTTTATGTCGTCGTCTTCTCCTTCCTTAAAGGCTTCGAATTCTTTTTGTAATAAAATAAGTGCTTTTTGGATTTTGTCGATATAATTAAGATGAGTATCCAGATCCAAATCAACAGGTGTTTTTTGGCTAAATCTGGTTTTACCTAACTTCTTTTCCAACGCCTCGATCCTCTCGTTATGACTCGTTATTGCCTCCTCAACGCACGTTATTCTCTCGTCTTTCTCGCTCATCCTAAATCCCTCTTTATAACTAATTCCCATTGCTCGCTTAACCTCTCTATTTCCCTCTGCGCACCGTCAAGGCTCTCCTGAAGTACACCGTTCTCAGCCTCCCATTGTAATACCATTTTCCGATATTCGTCTCTTTCCCGGGTCAACTGTTTGTTAAGAATCTGCAAATCTGCGATCACTCTCTCGTTGTCCGCCACTACTTTTATTACCGCGTTGTTTTCGCTCACCTAAGCCGCACCTACCACCTTGTATTTAGTGTATCCCTTACCGTTCCTATTGTCTCTTACAAAAATAATGTCGTTAGGAGTGAGAAAATTGTTAGAAGTTTTTATTTCGCTAATTATCGCTATTCGCTCCTCGTACATTTCCTTAAGTAAAGGCAAACTCTCGTTAAGACACATTCTAACCAATTCGCAACGAGAAGGCGCTAAACCAGCCTCGTTTACTAAAGAATCCATAAACTTTAACATCTCTCTTGTTACGTTGATGCTAATCGTTTTCATTGTGCTTTCTTTTTTTCCTTCGGGCCATCTCGGCATTATAAACCCTCCGGAAAGTAATAATCGCACGTGTCTTGAACGTACCCTCCCACTCCGGTGTTAGCGTCGTATTTCCAATGCTCGTACTTCTTTTTGTCGCCGTTATACTTTAAGAACATAGGACATCCTTCGTTGCTACACTTCCTTAACTTCGCTTTGTCGTCTCCCTTTAACTTATACCATTGATATTCCCCGGTCTTAGGTAGCATGTAATCGTTATTAGGTTTCATATCCATTTCAATCATTCTATCCATAGCTTTAATTTGTTTAACTCTCTCTGGTGAGTCCTCGTCGAAGTTCTCCGAAGCCAACAGGCGGTCTAACTTACCGTTAATCTCTTCCAAGAAACTTAATATCGTATCTACTTTCTCTAACAAACTCATTTATTCTTTCGCCTCTTTTTTCCTAAGCAAATCCCCTAACAAACGGACCATTAGATCCCACTCCTTAAGAGTTGCCGTTCCTTCGTTAAAGATTCCCGCTACAAACGAGAGATCGAATTTCTTAACTAAATATTCATAAAAATTATAATATTCTTCCTCTTTTATTTGTTCATTTTCCATGACTTTTCCTCCAGATTATGGGACCTATTTGCAGGGGAAAAATAGTAGAGTAGTATAATTTAATGTTAAACAAGAGGCTTGGAAAAAGAAATAGAAATCTAACCAAAAGACAAAAATTCAATGAGGTGATTATAGCCTCCAAACTTCCCTTTCTGCTGGTCCACATAATCTTTGCGGTCGGTTGGTTAACCCTTCCCTCATCTCTCTCAGCACTTTGAGGTTTTGAACATTTTATATGAGGGGGAAGGAAGCGTTCCATCTGCAGATGGCTTGTCCCTTTCTAAACCGATTTCCGCTGATTATAAATATTTCCATTTTCCCTTTTCTTTATATTTAACTTTCCCACATTTGATACATTTAAAAAATAATTGATTAAATAATTTATCAAAAAAAAATCGAAACCATATATGTCTACAATTATAGAATGGATACGTTTTTGATCCTCTCGGAAATAAATCAAAAATTTCAGTTTCACACATTCTATTTTCTCACCTCTTTTCTCATAACTTCTTTAAAATGCTTTCTCTGTTCTGGAGTTAGGTTCTCGATGGGATAAGAGTTCCAGAAAGAACCTTTCGAGTCGTCATTAGCATGTGAAATCCTCGATTCTTGGGAGAGTTGCACTCCATCATCAACTAAATCAGATTTCTCGGATTCTTCCTTAACCATTATCCTCGCCTTACATTTATTTTTATTAAATATTCTTTTTCACAAATCCATTCAATAGTTCCGTCGTTCCATTCTACTAAATACTCCATTAGATGTCCACGTGGTCGCGACCACAATAGCTTTACAATAAAACTTTTCATTATTTAGCCTCCCCTCTCGTTATAATAATCTTCACTATCGAACTCATGGAATAATAAACGTCCCTATATCCCGTTATCTGTACTCTGAAATACCCATCAGAAATCTCGTAGCTTGAATATTCGTCGTCATGATAAATATCAGGGTATTCTCCTTTTATAACGATTGTAATTGTCATCAGTCGTAGTCCTCCGCCATTATTCTGTTTGTGTCCGACCATTCCGCGTAATACTCCTGCTCGTCCGCACCCCAAGGGCTTTCTATATGGTATCCCAATCTTTTTAATTGCTCGCAACAATAGTCTACTATTTTACCGTATTCCTTATCCGTTAGTTCGTGCGTAAACAAACCCTCCATAAAATCCTCGGACACTTCTATTCCCCTACCTCTTTCTTTAATTTTGCGTAATCTTTTTCTTCTAAATAAATCGTTATAATAGAACCCCCTTCTACAGAAATAGATAAAATATAAGGATAAACTTTCTTTCTTGAATCTATATTTTCTATTAATATAAAATTAGCACCATAAACCTCAATCTGCACTTCTATTCCCCCTCCTCCACAGGATTACAATCGTCGCAGATTAAATCGTTTACCGAGACTATATAGGTCTCCAAATTAACTTCGAACCAAGATTGCTTTCCGCATTTACTACATTTAAACATTATTTTAGCCATTTTTTTTACCTCTTTTTTAATTTCTTTTGCTCAGCTGTAATTATAGCCTTATACAACAATCGGACTATGTACCTAAAACAATCGGAATCGCTATATCGAGCGTTCAAATTTTTACCGTAGTGTTGTTTTACTCTCTCGAATTTTTTAAGAAGTTCCCTGCGTTCTTTTCCAAGATAAAAAGTTATTGTCATTTTTTTAACTCACTCTCTCGTATTCGATTAAAGTTAAATTAAATCGAGCTAAAGCTTTTTTCATGCTCTCTAAGTCTTTAGATGTCCAATACCTTTCAGCTGTACGGTCAGAACCAATCATACCATAAGTTATCTTAAATTTCATTTTTTTTATTCCTCTTTTTTACGCTTCAATAAGGAGTTTGTATTACGCAGATAATCCAAAAGTGCGCTTTCAAGAGCGTAGAACTCAGCTTCCACGATCAAACAAACACATCCACGTATTACACTATTTTTTATACCGAGCATTTTCCTAATAGATAAGAAGAATTTCTCTTATATAAATAAAATCAGACGATTACTACTATCATATGTGTCATATTATCAAAAGTATTACAATATTAACAACAATATGATAAATATTTATTTAATTAAAGAACTTTTTTGGCTATCAAGTTTTCGCTAAAACCCTCTCTATTACTACTACTATATGAAAGCCCCTCTTCTGTAGTTTTTAATGAAGCAATAATATATATAGATAATCCAACGAATAATAGTGTTAATAGTATGATAGTATGGGGTTTTCTAACAGCATCCTAAAAAAAACATATTTAATTAAATAAATACTGATCATACTCTCATACTTCTGATAATATGTTTGGTATGAAAGCTTAAATACTATTGTACATATACTATACATAATGGAGTCTTTAGAATTGTACCAGAAGGAGTTTCTAAAAACAAGGGAAAAGTTTAACGAAATAGGCTTTGAGCTTATAGGGACTAATTCTAATTCTAACGGAATACTTTATTTTACCGTCAGGAAGAAAAACTAATTATTTTTTTATAGATTCTTTATTGTCATAATGCGACAATATTTATATTCGTATGAATTATAATTAATTATTATGCGACTTAATAAAAAAGACCAAGTACATAAAACCATAGCCTATGATAAGGGATTGCGTTTAGCGGCAAAAGATATAAAAAGGAGATTGGAATTCTCAAAAATATCTGGCGTAATGAATGAATTAACGCAAAGGCATAAAACAACTATACGAGAAGAGTTTGAATATCACACTTATCCAGATATAGATAAAATACGAGTAAAAGGCTTCCAGAATTTAGTTCGCTTATTGATTTATTTAAAGGATATATTAAAACAGATGTATCCTACTGATGATGGAGAGAAATTAATAATAAAACTTAGAGACTTAAATCCAATGGATATTATTAAAGGAACTGATATTTTAGAAGTAATGAGTATATCAGAGAGAACATTCTATGATTATATAAACACGCTTCAAATGATATTGGATTATTCAAATTACTAATTTTTTTAACAAATTAAGAAAAACTAAATTCTATCGTCTAAAGGATCGTCTCTAATTTTATAACTATTTATTCTCCTTATTAAATTTCTTTTTACGCGCCTTTTATTGTTCTCTCGTTTGGTTAAAATAGCTTTCTTTGACTTCATAATTTCTAATTATTCCCACCTTATTAATCAATGGGGACTATGACGATTTATTAAACCAACATACTATTAATATTCGCAATAGTATTATTTATATATGACGATATACCAATATTAAATGGTACAAATGGTACAAAAAATATTTGACGTATCTTTAGCTGAAAAACATTTTATTAAGCATCCTAACGCCAAGAATAAAGAGTTATACGCTATTTCTAACGCAGTTACAGACAATCAAAAAACACAAGTACGGAAGAAGAAAGCCAAAATAAAAAGGGGTACAAAATCACCTGGACCAAAATCACCAGGAGTTAAAAAATTAACCGAGGAATTTATTGAAAATCTAATTGTTGAGGGATTAGAAAATAATCCCGGTAACGTTCAATTGATCGGAAAAGCTACTGATTTTTTTATTAAAGTAATAGGTAAGAAAGACGAAATGGAAGACGAAATAGACATGGAGAAGTTAAAAGAAATTGGTATCGTTATCAAATCTGGCGGCTAAGTTTGCAGCTCAATTGCTTGACATGTGGGAGTCAGGTAATTACCACATACTTGACTTGTTCAGGATGTATATGGGTTTCTTAAGAACGTTTGGAAGACATACTCAGAAGCACGATATGCGTAGATGTACTCCATGGCAAATGAAGGATATGGAGATGGCCATCTGGAACGATAAGATTGATTACACCAAAATACCACTTGAGACCGTTCATAACAAGAATAGAAGGAGCGGTAAGACTAAGGACGCTACTCGCTTAGCAGTATTCTTTTCTCTATTAAATTTAGAAGTTAAGTGGAGATCTGCGTATATGGCCCAACAAAACATGGCTAAAGTCTGGTTTCTAATGAACCCATTTGTTAGAGAGATTAAATATTTAGACAATTCTGTTCACTTATATGGACCGTCTATTTATCCACTTGATTTAGCAGTGTTGAGTCCGGCTAATGTTACTGGAGTGGAGTGCGATTGCGTCTTCTTTGACGAAGGCGGTTGGGTATTTGAACGCTTGAAACTATACGTTGCTTATCAAAACGCAAGACCTATGGTAGCTCCATCAAACTGTAAGCATATAATCCATTTTAGCACGCCGGCGAGAAGTACAGCCTTCCATGAAGCTTGGATTAGTGCTCAAA
>Ga0209977_10000237_pt1 | contig 21514 bp, 24 predicted proteins | sample SumtaG_2_FD_183113 | JGI IMG/M metagenome (GOLD analysis project Ga0209977, IMG submission 183113) | Deep subsurface microbial communities from Indian Ocean to uncover new lineages of life (NeLLi) - Sumatra_00607 metaG (SPAdes) (version 2) | ecosystem: Environmental > Aquatic > Marine > Oceanic...
ACCGGCTACGGACACTTTAAGCCCAATAATTATCCCGACCACTTGAAGAGCTGGTTTTACCGCGGCGGCTGGCACCAGCCTTGCCCTCTCCTTTCTAGTAGGGGACATTACTCACCTACCACAGTTCTATTGAACACTTTGGGTAACCCCGTCACACTTTCGTGTATTGCGGAGGTTCCGCGCCTGCTGCGCCTCGTAAGGCCTGGGTCGTTGTCTCAGTACCCATCTCGGGGCTCCCGCTCTCACGGCCCCTATCGATTATCGGCTTGGTGAGCCATTATCTCACCAACAACCATAATCGAACACGATCCTATCCTATAGCAGATAAAAACCATTTTTTTTATCCCTTTCATTGAAAAACTTTTCCAAGCCAATTCGATTATGAAACATTATCCTCAGTTTCCCGAGGTTATTTTTCTCTATAGGGTAAGTTGATCATGTGTTACTGAGCAGTTTGCTATGGGAACTTTAGGTATCCCATTCAACTCGCATGGCTTATTCTCACCCAAATAGCAGTCGGGTCCGGCAGGATCAACCGGAATTAATTATCTAAATAAATATTGAGTTAGTCGCAAATTAGTTCTTAAATTTGGAATTAATTTACTTTTAGGGTTATTAATTTAACTTTCTTCAGTTATAATCGATTAAACTATAACTACATTTTTTATATCGCATCAGTGAATTAACTTTTCATATAACGGTTGCATACCGTAATCCAAGCTCACACCGGTAAAGATGCGATTTGTTATAGTAATATATAAGAAGGATTCATTTTAAATTTTTTTGTTTTGTTAATTTTCCAAATATTCGTAGTTTAAAAATCTAAGTTTTAATTTAAAAATACTAATTTAAAAAAGGAACATTGCGAATTAAAATGGATTTAAGAGAAAAGATAGGTATTCACCTAGATCAAATAAAACAGTTGAAAGGAGTAGAAAATGCGGTTTTAACTCAAAGAGATGGGAATCCAATTCAGTCAGCAGGAGTCTGGTTTTCTAAAGATGAAATTTTTAATGTTAGTTCTGCCACTAGTGCGATCTTTAATGTTGGAATACATTTACATCCAAACGATTTAAAATATATCTTAATAGAGGGAAAGAAAGCAAAAATTTTAATAGCTCCTCTTAATAGTCCGATACATTATTCTTTGAATAGGATTTTGCAACAGCAAGGAATTCTCGATAATAAACACGAGTTTTTTATAGCAATTACTGCTCAGCCAAATACAAATTTAGGGGGGATTTTTTTACAAACTAGTGAATGTTTAAAAAAGATCAAAACTACTCTTATTACTTCTGGCGAATCTTTTAAACCACCATTAGTTCAATTTGATGAACAACGGATTCAAAGCATAATAAAAGGCTTCAATGTTAAAGAGAATGAGAATTTTAATTTCAAAGTGTCTTCTTTTTCGTTAAATTTATCAGAAAATATATCTATGGAGCTAAGAAAAGTTTTAAGCAATTTTTCTATTGCAATTCCTGATTTAAAATATGCATATATTACCATAGAAGGGGGATTTATTGCATCAAAAATTTTGAAAAACACCAATGATAAGGAAAAAAATTTAGATAATATCTCCGCAATGAGCTATTCGCTTTTTCAAACAGCAAATAGGTGCGCTTGGTTGCTTAAGAAAATGAATGCGGAGAGTATATTGTTAGATTGTGAAAATTCATTTCAATTTATACATGGTTTGGGAAAAGCAATATTTAGTACTGAGATGGGTAAATCCCGACAAAAGCTAGGTTTGATACGATTAATTATTCCTCAATTCTCAAACAAAATACATTCTCTTATTAAGAGAGCGTCTGAAATTCAGGATCAAAGGCCCTTTGATATTAAGACTATGCTAGGAGAATTAATTATCAAAGGTTAAGGTGAAAAAATGATTTTTTTTGAGTTATTGGAAAAATTAAAAACAACTGATACAACATTAATACTTTATGCCCTCTTAAATAGAATCCCAATTATCGTTTATGGTAATAACGCAGAGAAAATCGATGATTTTTTAATAGATTTATCAGAATTGATTCATTTTCGGAAAGAATTTATTTTTTATACGGATTTTATTTCTAACACAGAATATCATGACTTAGTAATGAATGAAAATATTGATTACAATACTCAAAAAATATATATACGATGTCCTACTAGTGTTGCTCTCAAAGCTCTGAACCAATTTGAGCGTTTTAATTCTTGGTTAATTGGAATTGAAATACTTGAGCAAAAAGATAAGATTCGTCAGTTTATTAACAGCATTAAAAAAAAAATTAATTGTTTTTTGGGTATTGCTTTCTTTTCTAACTCATTTTCTATCGAATTAGTGGGCATAAATTGGAAACTACTTGATCTTCAATTTGAACACGCTATTTTACAAAAAATTTCCCAAGATACTGAGAAATCCATCGTCAAAATGAAAAGAGTTTTATTAGGGAAAATTAAATCTGAAGAAATTGATGAAGATTTAGTAGATGTTCTATTAGATTTTAATAGAGAAAAAGAAGAATTGAAAAAGAATATCCTTAAAAAAGAGGTTCAAAATTTTTATTCAGGTTCTAAACGAGCATTTTCTATTTTATCTAGGTTAAATCTATTAAATAACATAGAAATGAAAACGCAAATTGGGAGTAAAACTCTTTTAGAAACTATTGATTATGAAGACGCTCCCATTGATAGAATAATATCTTTTATTAATAAAGAATGGGGGGAAGACTTTTCAATTTTAATCGAAAATGGTAAAAAAGTCAATGCCTTAGATAGTATGCAATCTTTATGGGGTTAATTAATTTGATATATGATTATGAGAAAAAAAATTTGCAAGTTAAAATCGTGTATTACGGTCCTGCCATGTCAGGAAAAACGACATCAATAAAACAATTATTTTCTTATTTCAACAAAGAGGAAAACCTAAATTCTATTGATAGTACCGTTGGGAGAACTTTATTGTTTGATTTTGGTGTTTTACAATTTAAGGGTGCGGAATGGAGTTTAAAATTTCTTATTTATTCTGCTACCGGGCAAGATTTCTATGCAAGCACCCGGCCCGCGACTTTAAACGGTGTTGATGGATTAATTTTTGTTGTTGATTCAAGAGCTCAATGTTTACAACATAATTTGAGATCATGGAATGAATTAAAAACTATGTTTAAAAATGAATTTTATAACCTTCCCATAGTTATTTCATTAAATAAATACGATATAGAAGATCCTCAAAAATTAAACGAATACGAGTTTTTAAGTGAAATAAATTTCAATATGTTTAAGTTTATTTCTGTTAATAAGACAATAGCAATTGAAGGAAAAGGAGTTTTAGATTCTTTTAATCGGGTTATAACTTTTATTTTTCCACAATTAACTTTAAAAATGAGTATAACAAATTAATAATTTATTTATTTTTCAATTTTTTCATACATATTTTTTGAGAGTCTTTTAATAAAACCTTTATTATGAAATTGCTTTAATAAATTTCTGACCTTACGTCCTTCTTGAGCATCTACTCCTAAAATACTAATTAACTGAAAAATTGAAAATTGGTTAGGTAATTCTTCTTTTATGCTATTATAAACTCCCATAACTATTTCAACATAAATTAATATTGGTTTATGCTAAATAAAATGATTAAGAATTTATATAAATTATTAAATTATGGGAAAATTTATATTTAAGAGATTTTGGTTCTTATAATCCTCAAGGTAACTATAACATTTCATCCCTGAATTTAATAGGTCATGTATGTTAGTTATTTTCATTGAATTTTTATAACCTTAGGGAAATCCTAGTATCCTTTGAAATAATAAATTTTATTTAATAATTCTAAAAAATAAAACGCATTATACCTATTTAAAAAATGAGAATTTTATCTTTTTATTAAATTTTGATTAAAATGTAATCATTAGCATAATAAGAAAAAATTGAATATTCGTATCTATTTCTAAAATTCAGGAAGGTCTCTGCTAAAATTATTTCCAACAGGTGCTTTGCCATCCCCATATATTTGATATAGCCCTGTTCTTCTTGCGCATTCGGTAAAACTACGATAAACATCTATTTTCTTGTCGTATAATGCACATGTTTTGTATATTATGGGATTCCAAATATATAATTCATGATCAGGTTCATACCAGAGTTTTTCCTCCTTGAGAACTTGTTTAAAATCTTCTTCTCCAATAGTTTCACTAAGATCTTGCTTATTTAACATTGTTATCAAGGGAATTTCTTTAATTAACTTACCCCTTGTAATATTTTTTAATTCTTTTAGGGACTCAATATTATCTTCAAAAAAGTGTGTTTGTGAATCAACGACAAAAATAACCCCGTCTGTACCCTTGAAAATCTTCTTTCTTAAAGGAGAGAACCTGCTCTGCCCAGCAACAGTATAGACATGGTAATATACTTTATTCTGTTTAGTTGATTGAAAAATACCTCTATCAAAATATAATGTTGACCCGCTTGCCATAGAAATTTTAGTTAGATTTCCAGTTGGAGTAATGTCTTTTTTTTGTTCCTTAGTTAATCTATATAATGTGTCTACGATAGTTGTTTTTCCTGATCCCCCCATACCCCAATAGAGTATTTTTATATATACATTATGATCTGCCGTCCATCGAACCATAGAAAAATCCTCATTGAAGTTTAATATTTAAAAGGCTGAAAAAATATATTGTTAAATTATATACATAAAGAAAGATCGCTTTGGTCTTTATATAATAATATTATTAAATATTAATATAATTACACATTTATAATTTTATTTTAGTTTTCATTTCTTAGCAATTTAGAAGAGTAAAGATTAAAATGAAAATCAATTTTCAAATTAACCTTTTTTATTAATATATAAAACTTCTTTTCTTTATTTAATTTCAAAGATTTTTCTAAAGCTTTATTTGTTCAATCACTACAATATATTTCCCTTGTCTTATATTATAATTACACCATAAAATTATTTCATTATATATTTCTCCTTTATAACCTTCTCGTATAATAAGATTAATAATATCGGAATACATAATTTCTCTCTTCCCTTTTATAATAAGGTTTAATTCTTTGAAAATTCTTTTAAACAAATTACTGTGGCTTGAAGTTATTTTTTTTATCTTTTCGAGTTTGTTTGGAGATTGACTCATTGAAATATCTCTTTTTAAAATGATTTTTTTTAAGAATAACAAATCTGATGTAAAATGTAGTATAAATTAAAAGTTAAAAAATACTATATTTTTTTTTTACTTCCAATAATCCCTCAGCCCTTCGCTATAGATGTTCTATGTATTTTAATGGAATTATTTTCCAATTGTAAACAACTAAAATTCTACAAAATCGAGATAAATGGTTTCTAAATTAATTACATTATAACGATTAATTGGTGTGAAATAAATTTGGTAAATAATACAAAAAAGAGTAAAGTTTATGAAAAATGCTCTGAATGTGGGGGTCGTGTCATAACAAACTCATTCGAAATGACATGTAAGGAATGTGGTTTAGTATTAGATAAAATTTATAAGGATTCGTCATACATCTTTAATGAGACCAATATTAAAAATAACTTGAATAAACAGTATGTTGCGTTAGGAGAAAGAACCGATTATATCGGGGGATTGGGGACCTTTATAGATTATGAGAAGTCAAAATATCTTAAAGATAAAACAGGAAAATTATTGCCGCCTGATGAGCAAAAATTATATAGAAGGTTAAAGAAAAACTATGCTCAATTTCTAAGGATTAAAAATCATGAAACAGAATATAGAATCTTCAATATCTTGAATAAAATATCAATTTACCTTAATTTAAATAAAAATATCCGAAACAACGCTGCGTATTATTACAAAAAGATTGTTAAAAATGAGGAAAAAATCATAAATAATATTTCTTTGATCGCATTTTGTATTTTTTATTCTGTTCGCAAAGAGTATCATAATGCCCCAGTTACAATAAATGAAATTTCTGATGCCTTTCAAAATTTTGGTCATAGAGTTAATCCAAGGCTAATTTTGAGAGATGGAATAAGATATAAATTTCATTTGAATAGTAATGCAATTCCACATAAAAGTGAAGATTACCTAATTAGATTAATAGATAGTATTATAAATCATAAAAATTTGGAAGATAGATTAATTAAAAAAGGAAGTAATTGGTCAAAAGAAGATTATAAACGCAATTTAACAAGTAAATGCAGAACAATTCTAAGTAGCTTGACTAAATGGCATCGAGGTGGCCGAAATCCTTTTATTTTAACAGGAGCGGTAATATATTTAGCTGATAAGTTATTATCTAGAGAGTTTAACCAAAAAACCGTATTAACTCAAAAATTAATTTCAGACGCAACTAAGATCGCAGAATATTCTATTAGAGACCACTATGTAAACCTGCTTAAACCAATCTTCATAACAAATGAAGTTCAAATTTCAATGTAATATATAAAAGGCTAAATATTGAATGCAATTTAATTAATGTTTCTTTTTTTAATATTACTCAATATATATTATTTTTTTATTTTATTGCTTCTTTTAATCGTTAATCGTCAATAATTTGAATTTGTATGTTAATTCAATTGATTTTCGGCTCTTTTTACTGAATTTAATCTATATAATAAGACTAAAAATTGTTTTAATTAAATTTAAAATTTAGTTAAAATTTATTAAAACATTGGCGTTATAATATTTTATTTGCTTCTGTAGTGTAGTCCGGTCAAACTTACTGATTTCTTAACACAGAAAAAAGGATTAAGCATGCGAGGCTCTCACCCTCGTGACCCGGGTTCAAATCCCGGCAGAAGCATTAACACATAAATCTTTTAACACGCTTTTTATTATTTAAAGCCTTTAGCTTTTTCTAATAGGTTTAAAAGATCAAATAATATTTTTAAATATTTTTCGATAATATCCAATTGATTCTCTTTCTCTAATTTTTGAGTAATCCAATTTAGTTTATCAGTAAGAATGGTTATTAATACGATTGGTATATTGACTTGTTTGGTGTCTTTATTCAGAATTGTTTCATTTTCCTCAATATTTTTATCTGAAACGCTGTCTGCCATAATTACTGCTCTATTACAAATTGCACAAAAAGATACTCCTTCTTTATTTTGAAAAATTGGATTATTACAAATAGGGCAAGATAAATTTAGCATTTTATGACCCGTTCTTAGAAGATCTGCCATTTTCTTTGCGTCTTCTTTAATAAACGCCACATCCTCTATAAATAATTATAATTAAACTCAATTTTTTTCAATTTTTTATTGTTCTCGAGATCTGATCTTCATTAGATTAACGATATATCCCGAAATTCGATTTCTTAAGTGTTTTGAGTCTACTTCAAGATATTTATCCAATAATTCTTTATTTTTTTCAAAATCCGTAGTAAAGACATCAGGATATTTATTTATTAACTCTTTTGAAACCTTTTTTATTAATATAGTTCTAACTTTTCCCATCTAGTTTCAGCAAAACACATTTCTTAGTTTTGAATTTAAATATTTGATAAAATAAATGTTTTTTGAAATTATCTAAGTTTTTATAATTTAATATAAAGAATTGATGTGAACAAAAAGAATAAAATAGTTTTATTCCTGTGTCTCGTTCTATCAATAATGCTAATTACCAAGTCCGCTAAAAGTTTTTCCTTCGATGTTTTTGTTTTTACAAGCGATAAAGATATTTATTATAATAACGAAAATATTAATATTAACGCTTCATGGGAATTAATTTATGACCCTAGCCATGAAATCTCGTATTTCCAAGTTCAAGTTTTTGATATTTTTGATAATATTCTTTGGAATTCTTCAGAGCACCATGAAATTGGTTATTCAGAAAAGAATTGGACAATTAATATTGAATTTTTAAATATTTCATTTTCGAATTATACTAATACATTATTTATTAAATTATACCATTTTTATAAAGATCAAAACGGAGCGGGGGGGTCTGTAAATGCTTTTAGAGGAATTATAATCGTAAATGTGTTAAAAAGAAATGTGATGTGTCAATTAATCGGTTTAAAAAGCGTTCTAAAATACGGAGATTATAACTTTTTTACGGCAAAATTTTATAGCACAGACAACAACTCTTATTTAGTTAACGAAACTTTTCATTTTGAAATAATTTCTAATAAGAAAATACTCTATCAAAATAATTTTACAACAAACGAGAGTGGGGAAATTTCATTTAATATATCAACTATTTCTCATTTAAATTTAGGAGAAAATACAATAATATTTAACATAAGAAATAACATGATTTATAAGAATGCTACATTTTCTTATGAAATTTTAGTAGAAAAACTAGCAATTTTCGTAGAAATATTGAGATTCGATAAGAATTTAGAAAATGATCATTTAATAACAATCAAGCTTTACTTCTATTTTTTCAACCAAAGTATAAAACCACTTAAAAACCAGATTTTAAAAACAATTATTTATAATGATTTATCATTGGAATATGAAGATGAATTTAAAACCAACCAATCGGGATATGTAGATATTGAAATCTCTCCAAATAACTTTAGATTTAAAGAAAATGAAAAAAAGTTTTATGTTGATATCGTCTTCAACGGCACCAAATATCTAGAAAATAAAACAATAACTTTGAATTTTAAAATTCAAAATTTTTTAAGTCAAGGGGTTTTCAATTTATTTTTTACAACAAACATTTTTCTTTTTTCGATTTTAATTATCCTTTTTACTTCTATTTGTATGAAAGTTAATATTAGAAAAAGAACAAAATTCAAATTAATTAGAGATCTAACATTTAAATTCTAATTTATTTATTTGATTTGCTAATATTAATTTAAATTGTAGAATCTATAGATACAATGATGGCATGAAATGTCCGACAAAAAATTATTACGCGTTTTTTTAAAGTATTTTGAGAGCGAGTATTGATATTGCGAGATGTGTTTGGTATTTCCAAAGAGAAAATTGTTTGATCAAATGTTAAATTATTATTTTAATAATCAAAAACTACTACTCTGTATTTTATTATATACAATAATTTTCTAACTTTTAATATAATTTTATCGGGTGTTCTTTATAACAATAGATTACTTTGAAGATTTATTAAAAAAACCTTCATTATTCAAAAACGAGAGTAAACTTGAAAATAATTTCGTTCCAAAGAAGTTACTACATCGAGAAAAGGAATTGGCGCTATTATCTCAACTTTTTTTAGTGTTAATAACAAATCCAAATTCTTTATCGCGTAAAATATTAATTATAGGAAAAACGGGAATAGGGAAAACAGCAACAATTAAATTGTTTGGAGAGATGATAACAAATGCTGCAGAAAAAAGATCAATATTAATCAAATATGTACATATAAATTGTAGGAAAGAAAGAACTAGTTACAAAGTTCTAATCAAAATCGTTCGTGCACTTAATAAAAATTTTCCAAAAAGAGGATATTCGCCCCAAGATTTATTAGATATTATTGTAGACTCCGTTAATAACCAAAATTTACAACTTTTAATTATATTGGATGAATTAGGTTATTTAATAAATAAAGGTGGAGACTTGATATATTCTCTTACGAGGATTAACGATGATACTCTTAACGCTCTACAACGCATTTCTATTATAGGAATAGCGAGAGACATCTCGTGTTTAAATAACTTAGATGTTAGTACTATGAGTACGCTTCAAAGGAACATAATCAAATTTAAATATTACACAAAAGAGGAATTGTATGACATTTTGAAGTACAGAGCAGAGATAAGTTTAAAAGAAAATGCAATTTCTAACAAATTAATCAAAACTATTTCAGATTTGGTTTATCAAAGCGGAGATATTAGATATGGGTTAAATCTTTTATGGAAATCAAGTAAAATTGCTGAAAGTCAGGATTTAAAATATATCACTATGGAATGCGTACGTCTTGGAAATCAAGATATAGTTCCATTTTCTACTCTAGATGTTTTAAAATATATGACATTACAGAAAGTAATTTTCTTATTAGCAATTATAAAAGCTTTAAAGAAAAGTGGAAAGATTCAAATTTCTTCATTAGTAATTACAAATTCATATTTGATTTTATGCGAAAATTTAGGAATTCAACCGCGGTCGTATTCACAATTATGGAATTATCTTCAAGATTTTAAAAGAGAGAATTTAATTACTGTGGAAATCAAAAGTGAGGCTATAAAGGGTCGAAGGGGTTTAGTTGCAGTTCAAGAGATTTCACTTTCAAAATTTGAAGAAATAATCATAAACATTTTACAATCTAAGGGAATTAAGATTTGATAGTTAAAGAAAATTTTAACATAGAGAATTTATTGGGTTCAAAAGCGAGAATAAAAATATTAAAAATACTTGCTATAAACCATGAATTATCAATATCTCAAATTATAAAAAAATCAAGACTGAATCACACAAGCGTTAAATCTCATCTAAATCATTTAAAATCCTTAAATCTAATTCAAGAAAAAGTATTTGGACGGATTAAAATATATCGATATAAAACTGAAAACATTCGCGCTAAGAGTTTAAAGAAATTTATAGAAATTTGGGAAGGAGAATTATGAACAAATGATTTTAAATGTGTGTGTGTGTTTTTTCTATTCAAATATAGTTTTATTTTATTGCTTGTATCGAGATATCAGGTTTAGAATCATACCCAATAAAGTTCTATCGGGTTTTTTTTTAATAGGTAGCTTCTTAATTTTTATTGAATTTTTGCATTTTTATAATAACATAATAATTTTTATGATAGTTAAGATATTGTTTCTTTTTTTAGCGTTTTTTTTATCATTTATATTATTTTGTTTAAAGATAATAGGGGGGAGTGATGGTAAGTTATTAACAATGCTGTTTCTTTTTAATCCAATATATTATTTAAATTTTCAATGGATACTTCAATTTTTTTCCTTTTTATTATTATTATATTTAATAATGGGAATAATTAGTTATTTAATTACACACAATTTAACAAATATGAATGTATTTGAGATGCTTTTTATTGAAAATGAAAATTTCTCAAAAATACAAAAAATATTTATTGAAATATTTTATAAATTTATAGATTTTTCACAACTCAATAAATCCACTGGCGAAAAATATCTCCTAAAATCATTAATTCTATTTTATAATAATAAAACAGAAAAATTTCAATTTTTAACCCAATATAGACCTCCAATCGTTATCCTTATTTTTTTTTCATATAATTTTTTAATATTCAATTATCTTTGTTGAATAATTTGAAAAAAGTGAGTTCCCTTTTTTAGTATTATTAGTTAAAAAGGAAAAAAATTATAAAGAAAATTTTAAATTAGTTAATTTTTATTAAATTATTGAATTTTAATTATATTAAGAGTGTAATTTAAAGAATGGAAATTGAAAAAACTAGAGAAACGTCGTGGAAAATTCAGCTAAAAAATAAAAATGAAAGTATAGAATTAACTTCAGTAGAAATTAGTGGTGAAGTTCGGACAATTAAACTTACTTTATTAAAAAATAACGAGTCAATAATCGTAGAAATGGCTAAAGAAGAATTTTTTAATTTTCTATCCTTAATCACTGCTTTTAAAGATGTTGTAATTGGCGAAGATCAAATAATTCTAACAGAAAGTTTAATTTCGAGCGAGATTGAACCCCAAAAACAAGTAGTTGAGGAAAATAATGATTATCTTAAATTGCCCGCTAAACCAACTGAGGAAAATATTGGAAATAATGAAAGTGAAGAACTTAACCCTGAAGAATGGGACCCTTGGTAAATTATGTCTTTAAATACTTTTCTCAATTCTAAATTCACATGAGCCAAAACTAGGATTTTCTATACAACAATTATTTTCTATAACATTTACTCTGTATAGAGCATATTCGCCAAAGCCAGCTAATAATCCTGTTATATAATAACAGATATATTTTGATTTGCTATCTAAATCATTAGAAATGTTATGATGTAGCTCAATTACAATTAAATTATCAGAAATTTTTTTGGGTGTAAAACGACCCCAACCATGATTGCTTAGTATACTACTAAATTGATTGACTAGATCATTTAATGTTTTAGATTTTAAATTTTCATCCCACTTTTGAATTAATGCCCAACCAACCTTTTTACCCAACCACACTAATAAAGATTTTACACCTTCCCCATAAATTGATGATAAAATGTTAATGATTTGTGGAGGGAAAAATACAAAACGTTCATTAAATAGGTCGTATTTCCCATTACTATACTTTAATCCCTTCAATTTTAAATTTCTCATAATTTTAATCTACCCATTTTCATATAATTCTATAATAATTCGTAATTTTATAGCAATCTTTTTAATAAAAATATAATTTCAAAATAATTATTAACATTATAATATATTATAAAATTCTTCCTAATTCTCTATTTTTATTTATAATACTTTTTATAATCTTAGAAATTTAAATAGTTTTTTCTTTAATAAATAATGTACATGTCAGAGTTAAATTTAATTCTATTTGAATTCTATTCGTTATTGGCATTTTTTATTTTTATTTTTGCGTTTTCTGTTATATCTGCTGAGCCTATTACAATTTTTATTTCTATAGTCTTGTTTTTTATTTTTTTGATGCCATTTTTTCAAATTTTAAATGAAATAGAGGTTTTTGCTTTTAGTGAAGGATTTGAAACTATTTTCTTTAAAACCGTGGTGCCTTATTCTAAATTACTTGTTGTTTTTATTGGAATTTTTTTGTTTATAGAATTAATTTATGTTTTTTTATTTAGTTAGGAAATATTTAACTCTTTCTTAAATGTAATTTAATATGTTTATACATGAGAAGAAAAATGCTAACCCATATAATGTATTAGAAACAACCAATAAGATTTTCCTTCTTTCATAGTTTATTATTTTCAAAAAATAATAGGAGGATACATAAACACAATATAAGAGGGAGAAAAATATAATAATAAAATCATAAGTAAATATTAAATCGAATAAAGAAGCAAAGTTGAAACTAGGATTAAAAGTAACATTACTAATCACAAAATTAAATAGGGGAATTAACCCTCCAATTCCTCCAATAATTATAGGTAATAAAAATAAAAACAATAAAACTTTAAATCTTTCTCCCCGTATTATTATTTCTAACCGATTTTCGAGTTTTTGGTGATTTGATATTACATTTAAGATATCTGTTATCTTTTCATGAGAGAGATAAGCATTCTCAGCAACAATCTTCCCTATAACATCCAAAATTAATTTAAATCGTATCGATTTCAATTCAATATGTAGATTTTCTAGTATTTCGTCAAATGAGCAAGAGAAGTTTAAAAGTTGGGAAATTTGTGATTTTAACGGCTTTTCTAATAATTTAAATTGTCGTTTATTTTGGGAATATGATTTAAGAAATGCTATTTCAGGAGATATATTTCTCTTTAAATTCATAGTAAACCCAATAAGGAAAGAAATAAATTCATCAAATTTTGTTTTCTCCTTCTTTGAGTAATTGTTTATTAATCCTAACAAAAAAAAGTCATTTTTTAAAAATTTTTTATTTAAAAATTTTAAAGAGACGAAAAAAAGCGGTAAAATAGAAATTAATAAAAAATAATTAATTCTTTGAAATAAGATTAAAAAACATAAACCTAAGGGGAAAAATAAGCCAATAAAGAATAGAACAGTTAATTTAGATTCAATTTCTCTCAGATATGTTCTAAATTGTTTTTCTAATGAATTTTCACTAAAACCATTCCTAATGTTATCATGACTGAAATTTGATAAGAGTAAGCCCTTTAAATACGAATTAAAGTCTTCTGAGGGTGTAATAATCTCAGACAACAAGGCTTCTGGATTTTGACCCAATTGAATTTTACTTAATATTTCTCCAAAATCTTTTGATATTGGAAGTTTATACTCTTTGATTAACTTAATAAAATTGATGGAATAATCTGCGTTTTCTCCTAATGATTTCTGAATTAAGGAAAAATAAATCTTAACAAGATACAATAAGGCATTTATTTGCTTCTCTTTCTTTTTAATCTCTTTATAAAACCTAATATTAAAAGTATAAGAAAAAATTAATGCTAAGATAAAAGAATAAATTGTTACCATTATTAGACTAAAATTTGTGATAAATATTGAAGTAATAAAGAGGACTATAAAAGATATTAGAAATATTATAAAACTAGCTTTATTAATATCATTTTCGTCAATTTTATATTCTTTTTTGTATATTAATTTATACCTAAAATCCAATTCCTTGAACTTTATACAAGGGATGTTATAAGGATGAATTTTCTGACAGAAACTGATTAATATATCGTTTATTACCATAGAATCAGTCATGTTTTAAAATTAATTAAAATATACAGCAATAAAATTTTGAAAACATGAAACATTTAATATAAAAGTCGTTGTAGATAAATTTCTGTAAAAAATATTGATGAAAGGTTTATTATATTCATAAATTTTATAATTTAATTTATTTTCAATTAAAAAATCGTATTTAACATAAAAATCATTAAATGTAACATTCAAATTTTTAGGGTAATCAATTTCTCTTAAATAAATCGCATCTGGATTCTCAATGATGAATTTAACAGCTATATCTACCTCATTAAAGAAATTTTCATAGGCTATAATGTCATTTTCTATCGTTCCATTAAATTCAGAAATTTGTACAATAAATGGATTAATCATTGATAGAAAAATAGTTAAAACTAAAATTCCAAAACCCGTTAATAATGCCTTTTCTAACAGATTTGTCATATATGATTTTAATAATTTATAAATTTAAACTACATGAGTTTTTCCAATTTTCCCAAAATAAACAAAGATTCTCTAGATTATCAGAAGAATGAAAAGAAACTTGATCAAAAAACTTAATTAATTTATTAATTGATAGTTTATCAATTTTTTGAAGAGTATTAAACATGTCTTTATAAAGATTAAATAATACTTGAAATTTTTCTTTACTAATATCTTCGTATTTTCTTAGCTTACAGATAATATTTGAATTAAATAAATTTATTAGGTTCGCCCAGTTTTTTTTTTGAGGATTGAATTTGAAAAGGGTTTGATAAATTTCTTCATTATCTTCAATATTATTATTTATTTCCGAAATTGAATCAACAAATCTTTTTTCTCGATTTTTTTTCATGAAAACTATAAGACCTAAATCTCTTAAACACGAAATATGAATTTTGAAATGATGAATTATTCTATTTATGAAAGAAGCAATGTCGTTAGAATGAATCGTTTGAAATCCCTTTAACCCCGCGGCTAAACAATGAAACATTGCCTCCGCTTCCTCTTTAGTTAGAATTTCTCCTAAATAAATAATATCAGGCGTACGATGTAATAAATTCCTAATTTGATTTTGTTTTGAAAGTTTATGGTTTAATCCTACTTGGAGTGAATCAACTTTATATTTTAGTTGATGTCTTTCGTATTTTGATTGGTTTAATGATTCAATTACATTTTCTACATATATTTTTCGAAATTCTTTTGGTGTTAATAAATCTAATGCATTTATTAATGTTGTTTTTCCAGTATCAGTTTCACCAGTAACCGTAATATTCACTCTTCTTATAAGCGATAAATATAAAAATGCGGCTATTGCGGGATTAAGGGTTCCGTTTTTCAGTAAATCTTGAACAGTTAATATGTTTTTATTTAACTTTCTTATATCTAACGCGAAATGATTTAACTGAATTGGTTCAACATCGATCGCAAACCTGCAATAAAAATATTTATTCTTTATTACTACTTTAATACTTGGATTGGAATAGTCAAGTCTCTTTCCACTATATATTCTTAAAAATGTTTTTAATCGTTCAATTTCCTTTAATCCAAATTTAATATCTGTTCTACAACGTCCAAATTTCTGATGATTTATATATATCTTATCATTTGGAGAATCTAAAAAAACTTCTTCAATAAAATCGTCAATTAATAGAGGAAAAATCTTTTCTAGGTTTAATTTACGTAAGGCAGCGATGTACGCAATTCTCTCCCTTTCGATTAATGGAAACTTATATTTTGAATCTAAATAAATTAAAGCTTCTTTTTTGTATATACTTATTAAATTTTCTAACGGAGTGATTTTATTAATATCGAGGAGTTTTAAATTGTTTTTGACATCTTGTACAACCTTTTTAAAATAGTTTTCATCAACTACGGATTCAAATGAATATTGTACAGTATATTTTTTTTCATATTCATTAGCAATATCATAGATAGAAATTTGAAATATTTGATTATCTCCTGTTTTATATTTTTCAAATAAATCACCAGTAGAAACTATTAAAGCTTTGTCAAAACTTTTTTTTTCCTCAAAAAATAACGATTTTTTGAAAAAGAATTCTTCGTAAAATTTGTTTAAATCTTTGGAATTGTTATTACTTTTAAGAAATCTTTTATAACTTTGAATGATTTTCAGTTCATTTAGGGTATTTAAGAGAGCTTCCAGTAAAACTAATACCTTTTTAGAGCAATTTTGACACTCTATATTAAAAAATTCGTGATCTTTAAGTTCATTAATTTTTCCAGAAATAAAATTGAAAACATAAAGTGGATTTAAGATAAGATCATTACTAAAAGAGAGAAATTTAGCAGATAAAGCTGTGATTTTACAATTAAATTCTTGATACATACATTTCTTTTTTCCTATACTCTCAATTTTTCTCCAAATTTTTTTAATATAGCTTATTCTTTTAAAATATTTCAAAAATAATGAAATTTGATCGCGTTCGATTAATGGATCATGGCTTTTTGTTGTTAAATTTATAAAAACTTTTTTTCTATTTAAATATAAATTTTTTAGAACACATAATATACATTTTCCATTTTGAAATAGAGTCTCTAGTGCCCCTGAACACTCAGAACAATCAATAACTAAAATTTTCTCTTCTTTGCTGCTTAAAGTCTCTTTTACTTGTATATGACTTAAATTTTCAAATTTTAATGTCATCTATCTATATTTTTTATAACATAAATTTAAAAAGCCCTTTTTTTAATTTATGGGATTTAAATGTTATGATTGAATGCAAAACTTTTTTTATTTTAAATAATTTAGAGTTTTAAAGTCATAAGTGATTACATATGGGTCACCGCAAAAAACATGCTCCAAGACACGGTTCATTAGCGTTTCTTCCTAGAAAAAGAGCCACATCTGCTAAAGGTAGGGTAAGACACTGGTTAGATACATCCAAAAATGTTATATTTTTAGGGTTTGCTGGTTTCAAAGCAGGTATGACTCATATTACATATATTGAAGATCAAAAAAATAGTCCTTATTATGGAAAAGAATTGATGAAACCAGTTACTGTTATTGAAGTTCCTCCTTTAATCCTCATTGGAATTAGAATTTATAATGAAGATGAGTATGGAAAATATATTGAGGGAGATATTTTTTCTACTGAATTAAATAATTATCTTAATCGCAAAATTAACATTCCGAATTTCGAAAAATACAATTATGATGAAATTAAAAAAAAACTCTCTAAAGCCTTAAATAATACAAGTGATATTAGAGGGATTTTTCAAACTCAACCACATCTTACATCTTTACCAAGAAAAAAGCCCGATATTATTGAAATTAAGTTGAACTCTATTGGATCCCCAATAGATGAATTTAATTTTGCTTTAGAACATCTAGGTAAAGAAATTAAGGCACGGGATGTTTTAATTGAAGGCGAATTAGTCGATATGTTAGCTGTTACAAAAGGAAAAGGATTTCAAGGACCCGTTAAAAGATATGGCGTGAAAATCCTAACCCGAAAAAATAGTAAAGTTAGAAGAGCTGTAGCGTGTATAGGTCCTTGGCATCCGGCACGAGTTCTTTATACAGTTCCGCGCCCTGGGCAAATGGGTTATCATCAAAGAACGGAATATCATAAAAGAATTATGGTCATTGGAGAAAATGAAGAAGAAATAAACCCTAAGGGCGGTTTTATTAGATATGGCAAAGTTAACGGCGATTATCTTCTTGTGTTAGGGTCCATACCGGGACCAAAAAATCGGTTAATTAGGATAAGAAAAACAATAAGACCAGTAAAATCGTTTATGGTTAAATCACCAGAAATAACATTTATTAGTAGAGAAAGTCAACAAAGAAAATAGTGATTTTATGGAGAAAGTTAATGTTTATGATTTAGATGGTAAAAAAAAAAATTTAGTTGACATGCCAAGAATATTTAGTATAAAACCTAGAAAAGATCTAATTCGTAAAGCAAGTGAAATTTCTTTCAGTAAAAATAAACAAGTTCAAGGTAGAAATAAGAGAGCAGGGTTAAGAAATACAGCTAAGGGTTGGGGCACAGGACATGGAATTTCAAGAGCTCCACGAATAAAAGGTTCAGGATTCCCCACAGCTCGGAATGTTGGGAGGGTTCCTTTTGCAAAAGGCGGAAGAAGGGCACACCCTATTAAAACAGAAAAAATTGTTAAGAAAAAAATAAATAAAAAGGTAAACAAATTATCATTAATTTCCGCGATTTCTGCTTCTGGCGATTTAGATTGGGTTAAAAATCGAGGTCATCTCATTAACAAAGTCCCAGAAATACCAATAGTAATTGATGATAAAATTCAAACTGTTAAAAAAACGAAATTAATGTATTCAATCCTCTCTGAATTAGGTTTGGAAGATGAACTGGTTAAGGTAAAAGAAGGCAAAAAAATTAGAGCCGGAAAAGGGAAAAGAAGAGGACGTAAATACAAAAATAAAAAAAGCATTTTAGTTGTTATAAAAGACGATTTCGGAATAGTAAAGGCTTCAAGAAATATTCCGGGAGTGGATGTTATTAAGTTTGAAAATTTGTCAATCGCCAATTTAGCACCAGGAGGGCTGTCAGGACGATTAATTCTATGGGCTCAATCTGCTTTTAATGATTTAAAGAATTATGAGGCGTTAATTTAAAATGGAAAGATATTATAAAATTATTCAAAGACCTTTAATAACAGAAAAGACATTTGATCTAATTGAGAGAGAAAATAAATTGGTTTTTATTGTTCATAAAAGAGCTAATAAAAGTCAAATTAAACAAGCTATAGAAAAAATTCATAATGTAAAAGTGATTAAGGTTAATACAATAATTACTCCTCGAGGAGAAAAAAAAGCCTTAATTAAACTACGCTCAGATTATTCTGCTCAAGATATTGCTATTGATTTAGGAATTTTTTAATGCATTTTCATTTTTCAAAACTGAAAAATTAAGTTTTACAAAATCCATATAGTTCAAAGTTTTTAGATTCTCCAAGAACTTTATTTTATTAACATCTAGTAACTTTTTATACTCATCCTGATTTAAAATTAAAATAATTATAAAGTATCTTGAATAGAATTTTTCTAAAAGTCTCAAAATATCTTCGCGATGAAAATCTTTAAAAATTAAAAATAGAATTTTATCTTCAATCAATAAAAGATTTCGATTCAATCTGTGAAAATTAATTTGATTCAATTGCAAAGCCTTTTCAAACTGATTATTGAACTTTGATAACTTTTGATAATTGAATTGGCTTAAAGATAAAAATAGATTAACTCCGTTTTCTAAATTGTAATAAATCTCAGAAATGTTAGTCCTCCATAATATACAGTAAAGGAGTTTCAAATTTAATTCTACATTTTTAAATAGTTCACAATTAAACAGAGAATTAACTTCCTTTTCGATGTCCAGTGAATGATTATTTTGTTCATATTTGATGTCGATAAAATAAGTGTGATATATGAGCTCTTCTTTGTTATTAACCTTTATATTAAAGATCAAAAATCCTTTCCGGTTAAAATTATTGAGTAATTTTAGTAAATTATGCAAAGAAACGCTTTTATTTTCAATAAAAGGGCAATTTATTTGATAAAAACGCAAAAACTGCAAATCTTCATCATGTTTTAATATTAAAGAATCTCCTAATTTCATAGTGTTAATATCTACATTAATCTTATTTGAAATAACATGTAAAAACTGTCTTTTTAAATAACGATTTTTCAAAAACTTAGCAGATTTATCGCATTCACTTATTTGTTGACAAATTAAACTAAAAAATTTTACAATTCTATTTTTATCATTACCAATAAAATTTAATAAAATTAATTTTCTTCTTTTTTTAGGGATATTAATCTGAATTGAATAATAAAGCAGAAACCTTTTTTTAAGGAAATCATTAAGAATTGGAATTATTTTTAGTAGATTATTAGTCTCTATAATTGAAAAAGCTACTAATCTTTTATTTTTGTTTAAACTTTTATAATAAATTAATTGATTCTCAATTAAAAAGGAGAGTAATTTGAACTTGCCTTTTTTAACCATATCACAAAATTTCTTTGTTGAAATTATAAAAACTTAGCATTTTTTTACAGATTCTAATTTAAAGAGAGATTTTAATAACTTTTAAGTTCAGAAAAAGTAAAAAAATATTATAAGTATTATATAAAACTAGACTAAGTTAAATCATTTTTTTTAAAATAATCAATTAAACATCAAGAAGCGTTATTTAAATGTTAGAGCAAATCTTATATTTTATTAATAACCTAAATCCTGAGGTTGCTGTTCAAGCGCCATCAAGGATTAATCTAATAAATCCCTTAGATGCGGTAGAGGGGGATTTCTGGATGCCATCTGTAGCAATTAATGGCGTAAACAATCCATTATCAGCATTTGTTTATATAAAAAGTAGGGTAGATTCTAGCTTTGTAAGATTATATTCAATTAAAAATATATCAGATAATATTATTGTTCAAATTGAGAAAGAAGAAGTAATTTCAAAACAAGTTATAGAGTTTAAAAAAAAATTTAATGAAGATTTTAAACTCTTTTATGCTAGCGTTTATAGATTTATTAAAACATGCTCTGTGTTTTTGGAGAAATTTAAGAATAATAATTTTGAAATTGGTATAATAACTACTATCCCTCGCCAAAGTGGGCTTGGCGGGAGTGCAGCAATAATAATCGCTATTTTATATGGTTTTGCAAAATATTTTGGATTATATAAAAATTTAACATGCATAAATAAAGAGGATTTTCCAATAAATAGAGATATCATTGCAGAAATGGCAACTAAAGTTGAAGATGACGATTTAAAAATAACTGCAGGATATGGAGATCGCTATGTAATAGCTAGGGGAGGGCTAAGTTTTTGTTCTTATTATGGAAAATTGCATCATAAAGAGCTTTCAATGGAACCTTTAGCAATTTATGATAGAATTGATTTATCATATGATCAGTATCTAAGGAAGTAATTTTTTTCTATTAATTTTTATTCTTTTCTGAGCCGACATTATTCTCACCTTTTTGATACACCGTTGTTAATTTTCTTTACGCTTCGAGAAATAAATCAACTAAAGCGTCTTGGTTGTCTTGTAAGGTCCACTTTTGGCATATCTTCCCTTTTTTACGACATTTTTTGAGCCACGCCTTGTTTATCTTCCACGAGTTATAAAGGAGCATTCGAACCAGCATGTCTAAATATCTCGTGTTATCGTATTTCGACTTCCAGCGCTTACCCATCCTATTTAAGTCGGAAAACCCCGTCTCTATAAACCATCGTTTTTTATAAAATCGAGAAGTGCGGGACGCCCAAGAACTCGTATCGCCCCTCGGTTTCTGGGTGGTCATTA
>Ga0209977_10000238_pt1 | contig 21503 bp, 23 predicted proteins | sample SumtaG_2_FD_183113 | JGI IMG/M metagenome (GOLD analysis project Ga0209977, IMG submission 183113) | Deep subsurface microbial communities from Indian Ocean to uncover new lineages of life (NeLLi) - Sumatra_00607 metaG (SPAdes) (version 2) | ecosystem: Environmental > Aquatic > Marine > Oceanic...
AAGAATTGCCCCAAACCTGATATCATCGGGAACATCAATCTGAAATTGCCATATACACTAGCCCTTAAAATGGCCCTTAACTGGGTTTTAAATACGTTTCGCTCACTCAGGCAAAATCGAATAGACAGAAGACCTAGAGCAGGATTATCTTCCCTGCTGGTCACCATATCTGAATCTGATGCCATCATCTTATCACTTGCAATGTCCAGAGTCCTTATTGTAACTGGATTAGGGGCTACCATTTTAGCAATCTGGCTATAGTCATCAAAAAGGGTTTGTTCATCTGGAAAATCTTTCTTAATCATGTATAGATATTCTGTCCTATAAAGACCTATACCCTCTGCACCATTCTCAATTGCTGTCTTAGCCTCCCCTAAAAACTCAATATTCGCTTTGATTGTTATCTTATATCCGTCCGAGGTCTCGGCAGGAAGATGTCTGACCCTATCTATGGCAGATTTATAACTATTATACCGTTTTTTCTTGTCTTCATAAGAAATGATTGTGTCAGGCTCAGGATTAATAATAATATCGCCTGTATTTCCGTCAACGATTAAAAGGTCACCATCCACAATCATATCAGTAGCGCTTTCCAATCCAACAACTACCGGTATCTCAAGGGCCTCAGACATGATGGCCATATGTGATGTTCGACTTCCAACATCAGTCAAAATGCCCATTACATAGCTTACATTGAGCTCAACAATATCACAGGGCGAAAGGCTATGGGCTACAACGATAACTTTTTCTTTAATCCCTACCAGGCTATCGGGCTCAACTCCTGTCAAATTCTGTAATACCCTTTCACTTACACTATCCACATCGTCCATTCCACGACCAATGTATTCATCCTCAACCTTTTTAAAAAGCTGGTGGATATTATCCACCGATTTTTTTAAAGCCCATCCGGCATTAACCTTCTCCTTTTGGATTCTTTGTAGGGTTGAATCAAAGAGCAGGCTGTCATCCAGGATCATTGAGTGAGTATCCAAGACAAAGGTATATCCCTTTACCTGTTCCGGGATATTGGATTTAAACTTCTGGATCTGCTTCTTTGCCATGTCCACAGCCTGTCTAAAACGATCAATCTCTCTGTCTACCTCTTTCTTATTAATCAATTTCCTGTAAAAAACCGTAGTCTTTGATCTATCTAAATGATGCGCTTTCCCAATAGTAATACCAGGAGAAACAGGAAACCCTTTCATTGTCTTTTTTTTCGGTCGATATTGCCCCATTCCAGTCTCTCCAAATTTACTTTTAAAAAGCCTTTCCAGTTCGTCTATAAATTCCTTGGCATCAACCCCAATTATTCTGGCCTCAACTTCACCGCCTTTGGGGCAAGCAAGCGAAAGAATGGATAAAATGCTCAAACCATCTACCTCTTGAGAATCCTTCCTTAAAAACAATTTTGCCTTATATTTACCAGCCAACTCTACTATCTGACCAGCTGCCCGAGCATGCATTCCAAGTTCATTGATTACTTTTAACGACCGTATCTCTTCCATGATTACTCAAATTTAATCAGGCAATTATCAATTGTCAATTACAGAGGCAGATCTCTACTTCAGACCTTCTACAATAATAGTATATTCACCCCTGATCTTCTCATCCTTGACAGAGAATAATATCTTACTTACTGACCCCCTTTTTACCTCCTCAAAAACCTTTGTCATTTCTTTAGCCAGCACAATATCTCTATCACCCAGAATCTCATACATATCTGTAAGCATCTTAATCAGTCGATGGGGAGATTCAAAAAAAATCATAGTCCGCACCTCCCTCTTTAGACCTTCAAGTTCCTTTCTTCGTCTCCCTTTCTTGTTTGATAGAAAACCAATAAAAATAAATCTATCTGTGTGCAATCCAGAAACGGAAAGTGCTGTTAAAGATGCTGAAACACCAGGAATTGGTACTAACCTTATATGATTATCTATAGCCTCTCTGATTAATCTAGAACCGGGATCCGACAAACCAGGTGTTCCTGCATCACTCACTAGGGCAATGTCAAGCCCTGATTTTAGCTTCTCAAGAAGTAAACGTCCTTTATGGTGCTGGTTATGACTATTATAGCTGGTTATAGGGGTCTTAATATTATAGTATGTACATAGCTTCCTGGTATGCTCTCTGCTTTCAGCCGCAATTAATCCTACTTCCTTTAAAACTTTCAGGGCCCTTAAGGTAATATCCTCCATGTTGCCTATTGGGGTAGAAACAACATAGATTTTGCCTTCATGTAACTCGCTTTTACCTTTATCGGGAATCATTATTTATATAAGTTGATTGCGAATTGAGGAATTACCAAATTCCTGAATTCACAATTCATCGCTCAGTACGCCAATTCAAATGCATTTCTTATAATCTCAATTTCCTTTTTTCCATCGAGTAATCCTACAGCAACCACATCAAATCTTGCCTTACTTCCCCAAAGATTGTTGGATTTCATATAAGCCAGAGCTACTTTTGAAATTTGGCGCTTTTTTCTTATGTTAACCATCTCTTTAACCCGACCTAACGATTCATTTTTGCGTGTTTTTATTTCTACAAAAACCAGAACATCACCATCTCTCGCAACTAAATCGATCTCACCTAAAGGGCATTTATAATTTGTTGTTAGTATCCTATAACCACAATTCTTTAATCTTTCTCTTGCCAGGTCCTCACCAAACTTTCCAAGGGCAATCCTTTCTTTTGTCACTAAAGAACACCTCTAAAGGTTAATCTATGAATACAGGAGGGACCATATCTCGTTATAGCCTGAATGTGGCCCGGTGTTCCATAACCTTTGTTTGAAGAAAAGCCATACTGCTGGTATAACTTGTGGTAACTACACATGATTCTATCACGGTAAACTTTAGCCAGAACAGAGGCTGCTGATATAGATAAACAGAGATCATCTCCTTTTATGATACACCTTTGATGAATGGGAAGGTCAACAGGGTATATACCATCGATCAATAAAAAATCAGGCTGGGGATCAAGCGATAAAGCGGCTTCTTTCATAGCCTTTCGGGTAGCCTGAAGGATATTAACCCTATCGATCTCTTGTGAGCTCACCACAGCTAAGGAGATATCTATAGCCCTGCTTTCAATAAGGGAAAAGGCCCCCTCGCGAGCCCTCTCAGACATTTTTTTGGAATCCTTAACACCAGACAATGTAATATCTTCGGGGAGGATCACAGCAGCCGCAACTACAGGACCAGCTAGTGGGCCCCGTCCTGCCTCATCTATACCAGCCACAAAGGAGTAACCTGCAAGCCTGGCCTGAAATTCATAGAACTGATTATCCTTACACAAGCGCATCAGGTGGTTTTTTCCTTAAGCCTGGCTGCTTTACCCCTCAATTTGCGTAAATAGTAAAGTTTCGCCCTCCTCACCTTGCCCTTAGAAATTACCTTTATCTTATCTATTGTTGGAGAGTGAAAAGGAAAAATTTTCTCTACACCGACACCATATGAAACCTTCCGCACTGTAAAAGTAGCCCCTGTATTGCCTTTTCTCTTCCTAATAACCACCCCTTCAAAGACCTGGATCCGCTCTTTCTCTCCCTCCTTAATTCGACTATATACCCTGACTTTATCGCCAGCTTTAAATACAGGAAGATCTACCCTCATTTGTTCTTTTTCCAGCATTTCGATTGGGTTCATCACACTATCTCCTTTGCTTCAAATTAGCTACCTCTTTACTGCCTTGCAAACTGGGAAAACAAACGATCCAAGGTTATTGCAGCAGCTGTCCTAACTGAAAGGTGATTGTAATAAGATACACCAAAAATAGGCTCTAAAAGATAGTCTGCCTTGCTTATAAACTCTTTAGCTATCCCCCAAGCTGTACCAAATAAAATCATTACCGCCCTATTGGAGGCAACTATCTCCCGTGCCAATGTATAAGTAATTCTTTGTCCCTTGTCTTTCCCTGCGTCAGTAACAATTAAAATCGGTATTTCGCCTTCTATTTCTTGAATCTCTACCAGTGTTGCCTCAATGGTTGAAGCAACTGAAATCAAAGACATTGCCTCTTGCCTATCTTTATTATAGTCAGCTCCATAGCCGCTTACCCAATGTTTACAAATATTTTTAGCCAGATCTTGCTGGTCTGTTAGGGGATTGATAACGAAGAATCTCCTTACCTCATAAGTTTTTGCCAATCTCGCCAAATCATGGAGATCTAAGTTGGTTATTGCCGAAACAATAATCTCCCCCCTCCTGTTATATACAGGATAATGCAATAGACCAATATAAAAGGACATAATTATCCCGTTTTATTGGATAAGCTAAAAATATAAAGCGCCTAAATCTAAGGAAGTTAATCATTTTAACTTTAGTTCACTTATAACTTTCTTTGTTTTAACTCTTCCAGTATAGATTTATCCATCTCGCTGAGATTGGCCCTCTCCAACAAATCTGGTCTTCTCTCTAACGTCCTTTTTATGGACTGTGTTCTTCTCCAAAGCCTAACCCTTTCATGATCACCCGATAATAAAACAGATGGCACCTCATCCCCTTTAAAAACTCTGGGCCTCGTATATTGTGGGTACTCCAAGAGATAATCCTCAAAGGATTCCTCAAGATTAGATCTTGCTCCGCCCAATATACCCGGAATCAATCGGCTAACAACTTCCACGATGATCATGGCTGGTAATTCACCTCCAGTCAAGATGTAATCACCAATAGATATCTCTATATCTACATACCTGGATCTTACCCTTTCATCCACGCCCTCGTATCGTCCACACACTAAAATAATCTGCTGCAGCTCACATAAACTCCAGGCTATTGATTGATTAAAAAGTTGGCCTTGAGGTGTCAGCAGGATGACTTTTCTCTCCCCCTCTAACTTGGGAATTGATTCCAGGGCCCGGAAAATTGGCTCTGGTTTCATAACCATACCATCTCCGCCTCCAAATGGCCTATCATCAGTCATCAAATGCGGTCCCTCACTAAAATCTCTTATATTCACCACATTTATCTTTATCTTTCCCCTTTCTACTGCTCGCCCAACAATTCCATAATCAATAAGAAAGGTAAACATTTCCGGAAATATTGAAAGAATATCAAATCTCATTAAAGATCTAGTAAGCCTTTTATAGGTGAAATGACCATTCTTTTTTGAGGTATGTTTATCTCCTTGACAACCTGATGTATTGCCGGGATCAAAAACTCCTTCCCCTGACTTTCAACCACATAAACGTCATTGCCTCCCGTAGGAAAAATTTCCTTTATAACCCCAAGATATTGGCCTGTTATCAGATATACATCCAATCCTAACAGTTCATAGTAGAAAAACTCATCCTCATCACTTTTTATTAAAGAATTTTTTCTTATGTATATCCCCGCACCTCTAAAAATCTCTGCCTGATCAATTAAGTTCAAACCCGACAATCTCAAAAGATATAATGATCCGTGGGGTCTGATATCAATAACTTCTCTTTCTTCTAACTCGTTTTGGGCTTTATCCAGAAACACAGAACCGGCCTGGAGGAAGGTTTCTCTTGATTGAGCATAAGAAACTATCCTTAGTAGGCCGGTTATACCCTGGGGGCGGATAACATGCCCTATCAGAATTAGATCTCTAAGACCTATGTTGCTCAACTACTCTAAGATCTCCAGGACAGATCTTTTTCTCAACTTGGTCGAGGCCGCACCAAGTATAGTTCTCATTGCCCTGGCAGTTCTTCCTTGTTTGCCAATTACCTTGCCCAAATCTTCTTTGGCTACCCTGAGTTCAATCACCGAGGTCTGTTTTCCTTCAAGTTCAGTTACTCTTACCTCCTCCGGATTATCAACAAGAACCTTTGCAATGTATTCAATCAGATCTTTCATTTCCGTTTTTTCCCCTATCTGAAATCCTCATTAAACACCATTTAGCCTGTTTGGGAAGGAACTGTGGATACACCCTTCTTCCGTAGAAGAGATCCAACAGTTTCCGAAACCTTAGCACCTCTCTGTATCCACTTTCTAACCTTATCTTCATCTATATGTACTAGAGCTGGATCTTTGAGTGGGTCATAATACCCTAATACCTCAAGAAACCTACCATCCCTTGGTGCCTCTGAATCGGCTGCCACAATACGGTAAAAAGGTCTCTTCTTCGCCCCTTTCCTAGTCAATCTTACTCGTACCGGCATATCTAAAAATCTCACCCCCTTTAAATTAAATAATATGGCAAATTTGCCAATCCTCTAAAGATGAACCTTTTGCTAAAATTTGACGTATTTGTCAAGCTTTTATCACTATACTCTTGCTTTAATTAAAGCCAGCCAATGAAGATAGACTCTTTAAACCTCCTTGACTAAACTTCTTTAACATATTTTTTGTCTGAACAAAATTTTTAAGAAGCCGATTAACATCTTCTACTCTTGTTCCACTTCCCAGAGCGATCCTTTTTCGCCTACTGCCACTTATTATCCTATAATTTCTTCTCTCTTCTGGTGTCATAGAATTAATTATAGCATCAACTCTAACAAGTTCCTTTTCATCGGTCTTCAACCTTCCCGCCTTCATCATCTTACCAATACCTGGTATCATCCCTAGAATCTGTTCCAATGACCCCATCTTCTGAATATATGCAAGCTGCTTTTTAAAATCCTCCAGATCAAATTCTTCCCTTCTTATCTTGTTTGCAAGTCTAATGGCCTCATTTTGATCAAATTCAGCCTGTGCTTTATCAATTAAGGATAGAACATCGCCCATTCCTAGAATCCTTGAAGACATCCTATCTGGATAAAAAGGCTCTAATGCATCCAGGTTTTCCCCTATACCAACAAATTTGATCGGCTTGTTTGTTACCGCCATTATTGAAAGGGCTGCTCCACCCCTTGCGTCTCCTTCCATCTTTGATAAAATGACCCCTGTGATATCAAGAACCTGATTAAATTTTACAGCCAAATTCACTGCATCTTGGCCTGTCATGGCATCGGCTACAAGAAGACTCTCTGTAGGATGGATTACATCCTTGATTCTCAAAAGCTCTTCCATAAGCTGTTCGTCAATATGGAGCCTTCCTGCTGTATCTATAACCAAAATATCTGACCCAATCCCCAATGCCGCCTCCTTAGCTTTAAGGCAGGTATCTTCAGCCCGATCAGTACTATCTGTAGGATAAACCGGAATATTGATCTCCTCTCCTATCTTCCAAAGCTGTTCGATAGCAGCCGGTCTTTGGATATCCACTGGTACTAAGTAGGGATGGTACCCCTTTTTCCTCAGATAATTGGCCAGCTTCCCTGCAGTTGTCGTTTTCCCGGAACCTTGAAGCCCAACAAGCAATAAAGAAAGAGGTTTTTTACCACTAAGATTCAGATCCTTCCTTCCTTCTCCCATCAGCTTTGTAAGCTCTTCCCGCACTATCTTGATTACCTGCTGCCCTGGGGTAAGGCTCTCCATTACCTCCTGTCCAAGGGATCGCTGTCTTATATTTTCTAGGAAGTTCTTGACCACCTTATAGTTTACATCCGCTTCAAGAAGGGCAAGTCGGATCTGTCTCAAGGCCTCCTGTATATTCTTTTCGCTTAACCTTCCTCGGCCTCGTAATTCATTAAATGTTCTGCTTAGCTTTTCAGTTAATAATTCAAACATATTTGAAAATTCTAATAAAAGGTATTAAACCCCAGGGCAAGCCCTGGACCCTATTTTAATCGGCAACCCCACCGCAAGCGGACGGGGTATTAAAAATCATAATAAATTTACCCTTTTTATGCTATTGTTTTTTCATATCTATGTCAACAAAATCCTTTTTTGTCACCAAGGTTATAGTATTAATCGTTTATGTATAGTATGTGGCACATGGAGTATGATTTTTGCGGAGGAATCTTCCATTGTTGAGGGTGAAATATAACTCATTTTTTCCTTTGTGCCTTAGTGACTTATTGGTTGAGTAGTTTGAAATATCCTGTTTCCAGTTGCATTTTGGCTACAATTGGTTTTAAAATTAAATAAATTATGGAGAAAATAGACTCTTTCAGCGATAACAATGTAGTAATTAAGCCAAAAAAGGAAAAAGAGGAGCCTCTTCTTGGTCCAGATGCTATTATGGTTGCCATTCCATCAGAGCTTCAGTTGATGGTTGATTTGAGCAATGCTAAGAGGGCAGTTGTAGGAAAAGCAAATCCATTTAAAGTCTTTATAATCAAAAAGGGTAAAGACCTCCCTCTTGGATTGGCAGGGCCTCTCCTGGGAGCACCCCAAGGGGTAATTATCATGGAGAAACTGATAGCATTGGGTGCAAAAAGAATCTGGATCTTAGGATGGTGTGGTTCACTGCAGCCAAATCTTGCGATAGGTAACCTGATAATTCCTACCACTGCTCTATCCGAAGAAGGTACCTCTGCTCATTATCCTGTGAATAAAAAGAGAAGGCAGACAAGTACCTTTCTAAACAAGAGGCTGGAAGATGCATTGCTAAAGGCCAATCTTCCCTTTAAAAAAGGCCCGGTCTGGACAACAGATGCCCTCTACCGTGAAACTTCGGAAAAGGTTATAGATTATGGAAAAAAAGGACTCCTAGCCGTTGAAATGGAAATGTCTGCCCTTATAACTGTAGCTGTCTACCGTTCCGTAAAATTAGCAGGATTGTTGATTGTATCGGATGAACTTTTTTCTCTTGAATGGCATCATGGATTTGGAGGCGATAAGTTAAAAAGGGCAAGCAAAAAGGCTGGCCGCTTGCTTCTCGATCTGTGCATGTAAGGGAGTTCAGGATATCTAAATGATCATGATGGAATCGGGTAATGAGACGCTTTCTTACGTTCCAACGCTCTCCCGCCTGTCACTCCAGAAAAGGTCTCATTACCTGTGAGTGAACTATATTAATATACTAACCCCCGGCCGCTTACTAGGGAATATTTATGGACGAGATAGAAAAGGCAAAAATCGAATTAGCAGCACTGAGGGAAAAGATAAATTATCACAACTATCGTTATTATATTCTCGATGACCCTGAAATCTCAGATGCCGAGTATGATCGACTCTTCCAACGTCTTCTTCAAATAGAAAATAAATACCCAGAATTGGTCGTTCCAGAATCTCCCAGTCAAAGGGTAGGAGCACCTGTTGAGGGTGGTTTTAAGCCTGTTAAACACAGTGTGCCAATGCTTAGCCTGGAAAATGGTTTTTCTGATAAAGAAGTTAAGGAATTTGAGGAAAGGATCAGACGATTCTTGTCATACTCTAACCAGATTAGGTACACCGTGGAACCGAAGTTGGATGGTCTTGCTGTTGAACTCATTTATGAGAATAGCATCCTTAAAACCGCCTCAACAAGAGGAGATGGCTATATCGGAGAAGATATAACTTCTAATACTAAGACTATTAGATCCATCCCATTACGGCTTCTTCCTCCCCTAGATGGCAGAAATCTTCCTGAACATATAGAGGTCAGGGGTGAGGTATATATGGAAAAAAAGGCATTTCAGCAATTAAATAAAGAAAGAGAAAAACAAGGGAAGGCGCCTTTTGCCAACCCCAGAAATGCTGCTGCTGGCTCTGTTAGACAACTTGATCCACAGATAACAGCCAACCGACCCTTAATGTTCTTCTCTTATGGAATAGGAGAGGTATCTGGATGGACCTTTGCCTCCCATATTGAATTGTTAACTACCCTCAATAAATGGGGATTGAGGGTAAATACACGCTACATCAAGGAATGTAAAACCATTGATGAAGCAATTGCCCATTGTCGATATTTAGAAAGTATAAAACATGATCTCCCATACGAGATTGATGGTGCAGTCATCAAGGTAAACTCTATTGATCTGCAGAAAGCACTTGGGGAAAAGTCAAGAAGCCCTCGATGGGCCCTTGCTTTTAAATTTGAACCAACCCAGGCAACAACCAAAATTTCTAAGATTGATATTCAAACAGGAAGAACCGGTGCCCTGACACCTGTGGCCATCTTAGAATCGGTAGAGGTAGGTGGGGTAAAGATTAGTAGGGCAACCCTGCATAACCAGGAAGAGATTGAAAGAAAAGATATCAGAGAAGGTGATACCGTTATTGTTCAAAGGGCTGGAGATGTTATCCCGGAAGTAGTCAAGGTAATAAAGGCAAAAAGAACAGGTAAAGAAAAACCGTTTATCATGCCTGACAGATGTCCTGTATGCAGATCTGAGCTTGTACCACCAGGTGACGAGGTAGTTCTAAGATGCAGCAACCCAGGATGCTCGGCCCAGGTAACAGGGGGAATAAAACACTTTGTATCCAAAGATGCGATGGATATAGATGGGCTTGGGGACAAATTGGTAGATCAACTGGTCCGCCTGCGGCGGATAAAGGATGCTGCGGATATCTATCTTCTGAGTCTGGAAGACCTTATTACTCTGGATAAAATGGCTGAAAAATCAGCCAATAATATACTTAATGCTATTAAAGAGAGTAAAAATACTACCCTGGCCAAATTTATCTACTCACTGGGTATAAGGCATGTAGGTGAACATGTGGCCATGGTTCTTGCCGAACAATTCAGGCGATTTGACAGTCTCCAAAAGGCAAGCAGAGAAGAATTGCTATCTATTCAAGAAATAGGGCCAGAGATAGCAGATAGCATCCTTTCCTATTTTTCTAATGAAGAAAACATCTCCTTTATCAATCACCTCTTTGAGGCAGGAATAACTATTAAAGAAATGCCATTAGAAAAGGCTCCTCTCAAAGAGCATCCCTTTTCAGGGAAGTCATTTGTTCTGACAGGGATCTTATCAGCCCTCACACGTTCAGAGGCCAAAAAATTTATTGAAGAAAAGAAGGGAAAGGTATCTACGTCAATAAGCACTAAAACAGATTACCTGGTTTCAGGCAAATCACCAGGGTCCAAACTTGCCAAGGCAAAAGATTTGGGTGTGACTATCTTGAGTGAAGAAGAATTTTTAAGGACGTTAGGCGAGAGATAAGAATGGATAATATCAGAGCCCATCTCATCATTGAAGGAAGGGTCCAGGGTGTCTGGTTTAGAGATTCAACAAGAAATGAGGCAACCAGATTGGATCTAACCGGTTGGGTAAAAAATCGGTTTGATGGAAATGTTGAAATAGTTGCTGAAGGGCCAAGAGAAAAGGTAGAAAAATTGATAGAATGGTGTCATCATGGTCCTCCAATTGCAAGAGTAACCAATGTTCATGAAATAAAAGAAGATTTTACTGGAGAGTTCGACTCTTTTAGAATATCGTTCTAACTCGCTACTTGTTGCTTGTAAAAACACAAATAACGAGAAAGGGAATTTCTTTATGAAGAAAAGATTATTTATCCTCCTCACCGCATTTACCCTATTTCCTATTCTACTTCTTGCTGGCTGCCAAACCACTGCCTCATTGGTGTCAAGGGTATTGACAGATAATGATTGGCCAAAGAAAAGGGTTATGATTATGCCTGCTACTGATCTTACTGGGATAGGTTTAACTGAATCAATAGACCTTATAAGTGAGGAGTTGACCAAAATTTTAAAAAAAACTGGATTTTTTAACATTTACCCTCAAAATAAAACTAAAAAATTTCACTCCTTTAAGCCAGGAGAACTAATTGATCCAGAATTACTGAGAGAGGCCAAAGAGATGGGCATGAATGCCATTATCTTTGAAACCATAAACCCAATAGATGTAAACCCGGCCAAATCAGGGATATGGCCCTTTAGAAAAAAAGCCTGGAGATATACAGTGTCAATGAATATAGATATATTAGATGTTAATAGGGAAACAATACTTTTAAGTAAAGAGATAGCAGACAAAATTACATTACCAAGTAAGGAAGCTACAGAAGAAACGGAAAAAGCTGCTAATGCAGAAACAAAAAAAAGGGCTCTCAAGGAATGCCTGCAGGATATCCTCAAGAGAGCAGAAAAGGCTACTTGCCTTTCACTCAATCATGAGCTCTGGACAGGTAGAATAATTTCTATAAATAAGAAAAAAATTATTATCAACGTCGGCCGCGACGTAGGGCTTAGGCCAGCGGTTGTGCTTGAAGTCTTTGACAAAGGAGAATGCATCACCTCTTTTAAAGAACAAACCTATCAGTTACCAGATACAAAGGTGGGAGAAATAAAAATTGTTAATATAAAACAACGCCATTCCTATGCCGAACCTATTAAGGAAGGATATTTCAAACCAGGACAGATAATAAGAATTAAGGACTAAGGGGAAAGCATTTCTCTGGCATGTGCAAGGGTTTTCTCAGATATAACTCGACCACCAAGAAGTCTGGCAATCTCATTGATCCTACTTTCCCTGTCTAATGAGGTAATAAAGGCCCGGGTTCTGCCTCTACTAACCTTTTTTTCAACCAAGAAATGTGTCTCTCCGCATTTGGCTATCTGAGAAAGATGGGTAATTCCTAAAATCTGATGGTAATTGGCAAGTGATCTTAGTTTTTCACCAACAACAGCAGCCGTAGCACCCCCAATACCAGAATCAATCTCATCAAAGACAAGGGTTTCTACCAAACCAGACCGAGCCAATATAGTCTTTAAAGCAAGCATAATCCTGGATAGTTCCCCTCCTGAGGCAATCTTGGCCATTGGTCTTAAATCTTCACCCACATTTGGCGATATCATAAACTCCAATACATCTATTCCGTCAGCGGTAAGGATAGAATCAATCATGTCTGCTGAAATATTATCACTACTTGATTGGTTGGAGATAAATTTGATTCTAAATCTCGTCCCAGCCATATCCAGTAAATTTAACTCCTCTTCCACCTTTTTTTCAAATTCTTTCGCTATTTCATGTCTCTTTAAAGATAGCTTGGTGGCCAGGTTCAATAGATCTTGCTTTTTCTCTTCAAGCTGGGTCTTAAACCTTTTCAGTTCCTCCTTCGTCTGGGTTAATTGATACTCCTTTTGAGAGAGCTCCTCCTTAAAAGATAATATGTTCTCAATGGAAGAGCCATATTTCTTTTTCAATCGCCTGATAAGTTGCAGTCTCTCTTCAACCTCTTCCAGCCTTCTTGGATCGACCTTTAAATGAGAGTAAAAATCCCGTAACTCCAAGGCCAAATCTTCCAACTGAACCTGGGCTGATTCCAATTGTTTCTTATAATGGTCCAGATGAGGGTCAATTGTAACACCCTTATCCATATCTTTTGCTAGTATGCTCAAGATAGATAAAACAGATTCATCCTTTTCATAGAGGGCCTGATAGCCTTTAAAAGCTATATCAATTAACCTCTCAGCATTCATAAGTCGACTCTTTTCAGCCTCAATCTTGACGTCTTCCCCTGAAACAAGTTTTGCCTCTTCGATCTCGTTTATCTGAAATTGGGTAAGTTCTTGCCTTTCGGCTTCCTCTTTTAAACGGCCCATAAGCCTTTCTATCTTTTCCTTAAGAGAGTAATAATCACGGTAAAGCTCATTGAGCATAAGCCTGTCTTTAGTCAGGCCACCAAAATCATCCAAAATAAAGAGATGGTTATCAGGCTTGAGGAGTAGCTGGTGCTCATTCTGCCCAGAGACACTTATCAGATGAGGCCCAAGTTTAGAAATCATCTGTAGTGTAGCCAGAGAGCCATTGATCCATACCCTGCTCTTACCTTGCTTAGAGATAGTCCTTTTTATCAGCACCTCACCATTAAAAGGTATGTCCATGTCCCTTAAAAAACTGGAAAGGGGAGACTGTAAAGGCAGTTGAAAAAGGGCCTCAACTACTGCCTTGTCAGCACCGGTTCGTATAAGATCGGGTGATGTACGTCCCCCTAATATCAGATTAACAGCATTGATAATAATTGATTTTCCTGCACCAGTCTCTCCAGAGAGTATATTTAACCCTCTTGAAAAGCTGACCGACAGAGAATCTATAATTGCAAAATCAGTAATAGCAAGTTGAACAAGCATAAATCAGATTTGCCCCCAAGTTACCCTGATCACCTCTTGGTATGTTGTCTCGCCATCGAGCATCTTTTTAATGGCATTTTCCCTGAGTGTAATCATACCCTCATTGCAGGCAGCCTGCCTAATCATATCGGCACTCCCTTCCTGTGCAATAATATCCTTTATTGGCTCTGTAACAGATATAACTTCAAAAATGCCAACCCTCCCCAAATAGCCTGTCCCCCTGCACTTTATACAACCATTACCCCTTTTTAGCCTGATTATCCCTATCTTGTCTATCTTGATACCCATAGCCATAAGATCATCGGCACTAATTTCAAAGCTCTCGCTACAGGAAGGGCAGATCTTGCGCAAAAGGCGCTGAGCCAAAACGCCGGTCAAGGTAGCATGTATAAGAAAGCAGGGAACACCTATGTCTACCAGGCGAGTAATGGCCAAGGGGGCATCATTAGTATGGAGGGTCGAGAGCACCAAGTGCCCTGTCAAGGTTGCCTGAATAGCATTCTGGGCTGTCTCCAGGTCTCTCATCTCCCCAATCATGATTATATCAGGGTCCTGTCTTAATATATTCCTCAAAATGCTTGCAAATGTTATACCTGCAGTCGGTTGTACTGCTATCTGGTTAAAATCTTCATAAACCATTTCGATGGGATCTTCCACAGTGGTAATGTTTTTTTCCTCAGTAGATAAATGTCTCAATGTAGAATAAAGTGTGGTAGATTTTCCACTACCAGTAGGGCCACATACCAGAACAAGACCATGGGGAAGATTAATAAACTGCTGGTAACGCACTAGATCCATTGATGTCATACCGAGCTGGCCTACGTCCTGTAAGAGGATATCTGGATCCAGTATCCTCATAACAGTTTTCTCACCAAAGGCTGTAGGTACTGTTGAGACCCTGATCTCTGCCTCAACCCCTTGGCCCCTGTCAATCTTGATCCTGCCATCCTGTGGACGTCTTTTTTCTGCCATGTCAAGGCGAGAAAGGGTCTTAATCCTGGAAATCATAGCCCCATGAACACTTTTTGGTAATTCATAGATGGAATGCAAGACACCATCGATTCTCAGTCTTACTAAACTGGTATTCCTCTTTGGTTCAATATGAATATCGCTGGCCCTTTGATCAAAGGCATAGTTAAAGAGATGGTCAACAGCATTTACAATGTGTCTATCATCTGATGGAAGATCCCTTGCTTCCCTAAGTCTTACATACTGTTCCAGGTTACCGAGGTCAATTGAGGGATAAGAAAACTGCTCCTCGGCTGCGGCAATGGATCTTCTGAAGCCATAAAATTCATCTATAAATTTTATAATATCGGATTTGCTTGAAACAACTGGTTTAGCCTTTAAATGACTAACCCTACTTATATCCTCCATAACCTCAATATTATGAGGATTTGGTGTGGCTACAGTAAGCCAACCATCTTTAACAGCTATAGGTAAAACGAGATGCTTCATGGCGAACGTTCTGGGAATGGTTGTTGTCACCAGCTTCAGATCAAGCTCCAGTGGATCTATCTTCTTGTAATCTATTTTCCACTCCTCAGCCAGAGCCTGGAAGGTAGTTTCCTCATCGAGTTCTCTGGTTGGGTCATCTTCACGAACAAGCTTCAAAAAAGAAATAATATCAATGATAGTTACAGGATTCATTATTCTTGAAGAAGAGCCCCCTGAGGCATCTTTGATTACCTGAAGTTTCTCTAACTTCTTTTGGAGGTTATCCTTTTTTTTAAAAATCTCCTGCCTTTGTTCTTTTGATATAAGACCCCTCTTTAAAAGAATTCGACAAACATTTTCTGCTGATAGTGGAGAAACGGAGTTTTTTGTCATAATGCTAATGGCCTTTCATGTTATTTTATAAAACTATTCAGCCACCAAGGCACAAAGACCCAAAGACCTGCCCGACGGACGGCAGGCGGGGAAAATGAATATAAATTAAATAACGGAGTTTTCTCATTAATGAGCCGCAGGCTCATTAATTTCAATCCCGATAAATCGGGATTAAAAAGGCTGTAACCGTTCACGGGTTCAGAGGTTTAGGGTTCAACGGAAATCTGAAAAGTCCAACGAGCAAGGTTAACGAAAGAAAGGTAACCCTGAACGGTGAACCCTGAACCTGTGAACGCCTACGAATAATTATATAATCTTGGTGCCTTTGTGTCTTTGTGGCAAGATACCTGATTAGTTACTATAAAACTATCATTTCATGTTTCTTCAATCAAAGCCTTTTTACCTATACATTCCTTTTAGCAAATATAGCCTGGGCTAAAGACAAATCTTCAAGCGTATCTATCCCCATAACCTCCTCCTCTTCCTCAACAAGGACAAAGCCAACCTTAAGTCCATCATTGCTCATCAACTCAACCAAGTCAGTGATAAAATACTCCTCGACAACCATTATTCGACCATCCCTTTCTTTTTCTACCCTATGAGGTCTCCTCTTTAATTTCTTCAGGTACTTAAGCAAGGCCGATCTCCTGGCTGCATATATGCCTGAGTTAAAAATCTGAAAGTGACTTTGCCTCTCTAATGAATAGTCCTTCCAATATCTCCACTCAGTGATCCTTTTAACATTTCCATTTTCTATCTCTAAAATACCATATTGAGCTCTATCCATCGGTTTAAAGCCTAAGACAATTAGGTCTAGATATTTAAGGTGGCTTATGAGGTTATGATATGTGGTCTCCATTACAAATGGAATATCTCCCATAGTGATAATAAAATACTCTTGATCTGTTTGCTCTAAAAAATCCTGTGCTGCGATAAGGGCACCCCCTGTTCCATTGGGGACTGGTTGATCACAGTAAAAAACACCAAGATCACGAGTCACCTTCATAACCTCATCTTTTTTGTGGTGTATCACTAAAGTCTTTGGTCCCCTTGGAAGATTCCTAACAATTTCAAAAATGATTGGATGCTCTCCTTCAAAGGGATTTGATCCAGATATTAATGGGAGGAGGATCTTGCTGCCAGAAAAATCCTTCATCCTGCTTCCATAGCCAGCAGCAAATATAATAGAAGCAGCTTGCACTTCTTCCATCACCTTTCCTATGTCCTCCTTTTATTCGGTAACGTCTGTTGATAGTTGCCAGCCATATGCACACTGATTTAGCTTAAGGAAATCAAAAGTAAAATCCTGTCAAATAGAAAATCAATCCTACCAATAGCCCAACCGTAAAATTTACAATCTTGACAAAAATAAAACTCCTTTTTGACTCAGCCAGCAAGGGAAGCATTCCATGACCATCCTGAACAACAGAACTGGCCAAAAGAATACCAAAGGGGGTTGCCCCTTGTGCAAAAAGGGTTACAAATATCATATGCGGGCCAGATTCTGGAATAAGACCTACAAGGCACGCAATCAACATAACAGTTAGATAATTTGCCTTAATCCAGGACTCAAGATCTAAATAATCTATTAAAAAATACATCAGCAGCAAAGCGCCAAATGTCCACAGGAATACCCTTGGAATATGAACCTTTACTATATGTTCCCAGAGATGTTTTTCAAGAAAATGCTCAGGAACAGTGGAAACAATAAAAAGGGCTAATAAGGGACCTATTAGAAATGTTATCTTTATCCAGTTCCACTCTGAAGGACCTAATTGATTAAAGGTTAATCCAGCAATGAATAATACCAAGACAATTATCAATAATCCGCGTTGAAGGGTAAAATTCTTTAATTGGTTAAAGATCTCACTCCTTGGAAAACAAACACATTCATCCTCATTATGAAACCTCAGTTCGTGACTCAACTTTTTTATCATTATAGAGCCTGGTTTAAATATGATATCTGTTACAAAACCAGCAGCAATGCCTACTAGAAATAGAATGAGGATTAAAATAAATGTCTTTCCCGGAAACATTGACAGCATTACATAGGCCTCATCCCCACTTGTTGCAATCATAACAGTCACCAATGCGCCAAGACTTACTATATTGTGGGCATAGAGAGCAACAACCGTGAATGCACCAAGACAACCAGGTATAGCACCAAGTAAGGCAGATAAAATATACTGCATCCATCTTGATTTCTGTAATGAATCTTGCCAACTTCCTTGGGTCTGAACATTAACATACTCTATGATGAGCATCATTACGAAGACAAAGCTGGTAATCATTAAGGCGTGTTTAAGAGTTTCAATAATCATTGCAATTTCCTAGTCCACTGAAAATCTCGGTTTCTTTTTTTTCAGGTCATACAGCTCTTTCTTTTTTTCCTCTATAGCTGTTTCTGGCTTCTCAATTACCAAAATATTCCAAACAATACCTTTCAATCAAAAAGTTCGTCTTCTGTTTCTGTATCCATTTTCACCCAGATCCTATATAATTTCTCTCCACCTTCTTCAAAACATTTGTACCCCTTAGAGTCAACCTCTTCTATCTTAACCTCCCCTAATTCTCTGCATTGGGACAACCAGTTTTGAAAATGCTCCCCACCGCCAAAATAGACCTTTTTCCATCTGTTACCTTGCGCATCTATCCTCTCTTGTACCAGCTCTTCTTTGGCAATTCTTTCCTGTATTGTTTTCCCTTGGGTGCTTTCCTCGGAAACCATTTTCCCTTTCTCCTTTAAAGAAGTATTAAGAATGATAATTAGGTTAATTTATCAGTGGATTTACCCATATCCTGCTCATTTGATCTCTTCCACCTGATCTTCATTTTAATCACATTTTTTTAAAAAAGGCCATTCCTTAAAAAAAAGGAATGGCCTTTTTTTTATGCATATTTGTAATCACCTTGTCATTGTTGTCCCACATTTGGGACAATTAACCTCATAGCAGGCTACATCCAGTTGATGAGTAACCTTGGCACCGCAGTTAGGGCATACGCATTCTCCCCCTGCTCCGAGTCCACGGCCACCCATCCTGCCACGACCGCCGCCCCGTCCGAGGCCTTTTTTCCGGCTGGTCCTGTACCATCTCCTCTTGGCATTAAAATCGCCTCCTCTCGCAATTTTGTTATGTAATAATTTTAACTGCGAAAATAAAATATGTCAATTCAGAGATGATTGAGACCTTTGCATATCGTTATTTATGTCAAGAATAAACACAGCCCTTCATTCATTCGCTGCTTCTGGGTATGACATTGCCTTGGCCCTGAGCCAGGACTTCTCCATACCCATCTTTCCCTTTATTTCCTTGACAGGATTCACCTGTTTGGTAAATATCATGAAATCATTTTACTAAATATATCAAAAAATTAGAGGCTATCATGTTTCAGACGAAGATCACAGAGATGCTGGGCATCAGGTACCCCATTGTTGGAGGGACCATGATGTGGATCATGACGCCGGAATTTACCGCTTCCGTTTCCAACGCAGGAGGCTTAGGTATCCTGGCTTCGGCCATGCATGAAAGCCGTGAGGCATTTGCAGAGGCCATAGACCACGTCCTCGACCTTACAGACAATCCGTTTGCCGTCAACATCAACCTTTTTCCCATGATGCGCCCCATTGACAATAATGAGTACGTGGATGTATTGATTGAAAAAGGTGTTAAAATTGTGGAGACATCGGGGCACTCTGCACCTGTGGACCTGTGTGCCCGGTTTAAAGAAGCGGGAATAATCTGGATTCATAAGTGTGTGGGCATCCGCTATGCCCTTAAGATCCAGGGCATGGGCGCCGACATCATTACAGTGGTCGGCTACGAGAATGGAGGTGCTACTGGCAAACTGGATATCGGCACCTTAGTCCTGGTGCCACGGGTGGCGGAGACCATCAAGGTACCGCTGATTGGCGGTGGGGGTGTCTCGGACGGCAGGGGATTTCTTGCGGTATTGGCCCTGGGGGCCCAGGGCGTGATTATCGGCACTCGTCTGCTTGCTACCCAGGAGGCGCCGATCCATGAAAATTTGAAAGAAGCGCTGGTCCAGGCCAGTGAGCTGGACACCATGTTGATCATGCGCTCCATCGGGGCCACCCACAGAGTTTGGGCCAACGCCGCGGCCAATAAGTGTGCAGAACTTGAGGCTGGCCAAGCCGATTTGGCCGAGATTCTGAAGGTCGTTGCCGGCGAAAAGGCCAAGATGATGTACGACAAGGGGGACCTGGATTTGGGCATTATCTCCTGTGGACAGGGTGTGGGTATGGTTCATGATATACCCTCGGTGAAAGAACTGTTTGACGGCATCATTGCTCAAGCCACTGATATGGTCAAAAAGCTATCCGCGAATTAAATCCATTTCAGCCCAGGAGCCTCGAAACTAAAGAAGAGTCCTCATATCCAGGCTTACCCCGTGACCAGTTTAGGTATATGGCTCTATTTTAGTTTTGCTAAAGGCCCTATCTATCAAATCTAAGATCTCTTCGGGAGTGAAATCCAATTTAGAAAATATCTTATTCTCGAGTTCATATGTTTCAGATTCAAGAGCAATTATCCGATTAATTGTATTCTTATCCAAAATTTTAAAACCATAACGTTTCTTTAAATCAGCAAATCGCTCCTCAAGGTCTACAACTCTGGTGTGCATCACCCTCTTATCTGAATAATTAATAATCTCCTCTTCGGATAACGGCCGGGAGTTTCGCCCTTCTTGCAACTTAATATGCTCGACCATAATTTCACCAATCCTCTCATAACCAAGTTCGGCAAGAAGCCTCTTACCGGTTTCAGCATGATCCTGGCGTCTTTCTATACCTTTCATTTTTGTAATATCGTGCAAAAGTGCTGCTGCCTGAATCTCAGGTATGCCAAGATTCTCCCCCTGCTTATTGAGTTCATCAGCTAAGAAAATTGCAACCTTACAAACCATCTCACTGTGCTGAATAATGTGATCAGGTACATGATATCTTATTAACAACTTATAGCATTGATCAACAGATGGGACTTTCTTTTTAATTTCTGAATTCATAACCTAAGTCCGTCTTTGTGCGATTTGCGTTCCATATCCATCACTTTGTGGAATTTCACCTCAGACGGATCCCATTCAGGGAATTCCACAGGGCAAGTCTGATATCTCGTAAATCCTAACAAGGTAATAAATATTTAGAAAACAGCCGGCTATTGACAATGATCGTCTGACATTACCACATATAACATATGGTATAATAATTCTATTAACAACTTATTGCCAGAAAACAAATCCCCCATACGGGAAGGATGTAGAAAAGAGTGTCCTGCCAAGACAGGCACCGGAGTGTAGGAATAAAAGGCTTGAAGTTTTGATTAATGTAGGTAATCTATAATTCATCAATATTTAAGTATACTTAAATCTGATGGTGCTACCAGGTATCATAATATCTTGACCTATTAAGGCCTTCATAGTCAACCTCCTCCAAAAGGATTTGCAATTTCCAATGGATCTGCTGTAAAGGAACAATGGATTAATCTATTTTCGGCAGCCAGATTTTTCACAGGTATTTCCATATTTGAATCGTTAATCAATATAACCAGAGAATGCAAATACCATTTAGTTCAGTTAGAACTCAACGGATCGGTAAAAAACTTCTGGGATTGAAAACTACAAACAGTATTGGAAAGTTTTCAGGGGGTAACCTGGCTTATGACTTATAGCAGTATACAAAAGCGAAGCGATCGACGGAACCTATACAATATATGCGGGTAATCATAGAAAAGGCAGAGCCATTTTTGGACCCTGCCTTAATCCGTTAATCGTGCGATGAGCTTTAAAATCAGTCGGCTGCCGACGAGGATTACCCACCTAGAAGTTTCGACCAGCGAGAGAAGGCATCA
>Ga0209977_10000239_pt1 | contig 21497 bp, 27 predicted proteins | sample SumtaG_2_FD_183113 | JGI IMG/M metagenome (GOLD analysis project Ga0209977, IMG submission 183113) | Deep subsurface microbial communities from Indian Ocean to uncover new lineages of life (NeLLi) - Sumatra_00607 metaG (SPAdes) (version 2) | ecosystem: Environmental > Aquatic > Marine > Oceanic...
GGGCCCTCGGGGACAGGCGCCCGGGCTGGGGGCCCGAGCTGTTGTGGGCCACGTAGAACAAATGTTCTACAGTCACAGCTAAACAGAACAAATGTTCTGTTCGGACGAACTGCGCCTGGGCCCCTGGGGCCCAGCTCCGGGCTGGGGGCCCGGGTGCGCGGACTGGACTACATATATACACAGAAAGGAAAGGCAAATGAAACAAATCCAAGGCCGATGGGGAAAAGCCTGGCACGGTTACCTCGAGCATTTTTGGCTCAGTGACCGCAAGACCTTATGTGGCAAAACACACATGCTCGCTCATCACGGCGGGACCCGACACGCACGCGGCCGGGGACAATGCAAGCACTGTAGGCAAAAGTTCCCCGCTCTGTGCATCGAGCGACAGAAAGGACTCCCTCAATGACCCAAACCTACTCACCCACCCAAATGACCTACCTATGCTACTTTAACGCCAGGATCCCCGGCACACACCCTGAGCACTGGACAGAGAGCCCCGACAAGATCCGCACCTTTTGGCACTGGTGCAGGCACATCCAATGCCCGGATCCCCACGTAGTCCTTGAAATTCTCGAGATCACCACCTTATGCGACTGGCGCCAATCACAAACCAAGGCCGAGGAAAAAATCCTGATCTGGCTGGGGATATCCCCATGAATGGTTTCGTCGGACACCCATTACCATGGTAACCCTTGACAGAGAGCCAAAATTGTGGTATGATGGGTATGCAGTTTCATTTCTTTTCTCCTTGGGCATGCCGATAAGGGGCGGGGATTGGCCTTCCCGCCCCCGGCTGCTTTCGAGAGGAGAATCAAGCAAGCAAGGAACAAAAGAATGAACAAGAAGCAAGCCAACCTCGAAGAATCCTCTCCGACCGCGGTCATCAGCGGGAGGCCACAAACCGTCGACTTTGGGAAGCTAAAGGAAGACGAAAAGGGAAAAACCCGCGTGAAGCGATGGCCCCTCTATACCGGTAAGTGTATCAGTCTCTACCGTGAGTGGGGAATCTCGATAAAACGCAACACGTGCACCGATGACATCGTGAAAGAGAGCGGTGAGGCGTGGAGTGATGTAGACGAGGCTATCCTGCTAGGGACGCTTCGCGATTTTGTCAATGCAAACAATTACTCCATCACAGATGCGCATGCCAAACGCGCGCTGATCCGTATGGCAGATGACCAGCAATATCACCCCGTGAAGGATTACTTGACCTCCTTGAAGTGGGATGGCGTCGACCACATCGAGCGGTTGATTGCCCACTTCGATGACCCTGGTAGGCACTTTGACCTTTGGTTCCGGCATTGGATCGTAGGGGCTGTCGCTAAAGTATTTGATGGCCACCAAAACCCTATGCTGGTGCTGGTTGGGGACCAAGGCGGTGGCAAATCCTTCTTCGCCAATTGGCTCTGCCCTCCGCAGCTAACACGCAGCTTTTACGCCGGGTCAATCGATCCTGATTCTAAAGATTGTCGTCTGCGCCAAAGGGAGATATGGCTATGGGAAGTGGAGGAGTTGGGAGCAACCACGAAACGGGCGGATCTGGCGAGCCTCAAGGCATTCTTGACGACAGCCATCGTGCGCGACCGCAAGCCATACGGCCGCCGTGACTGCGTCAAACTAGCAATCTCCAGCTTCATCGGGACGATAAATGCCGGGGCTGGGTTTCTCATAGATATGAGCGGGAATCGTCGATTCCTCGTATCCAACATCAGCCGCATCGATTGGAATTATACCTCCTGCGTCTCGCGTGATGGACTATGGGCGCAGGCCATGACTATCTATCGTGCAGACCAGAGTTGGATGCTCGATGAGGATGCCGTTGAAGTTCAACGGGAGACCAACGCCGAAGCAATGGTTGAAAATCCGCTCGAGGACCTGTTGGAGAGCTTGCTGGATTTCACGGGCAAGCAGGCGGACTTTCTCTCGACAATCGAAATCCTCGGCGCGCTGAGAGAGCAGAGTTCTGCAAATCAAGCGCTGCAGGCAACCGTCACCGCGCTTGTTCTCAAGAAGTGGGGAGCGGAGAAATGCCGGTCGCAGAAGGATGGCAAGCGCGTACGGGGGTACAGAGGCGTCCGACGCACCGCTGACGCCAAGATGGCTTTCTGACGGATAGGTAAGAGGAGCACGTGAGGGAGGGGCAAGGGGTGGCGCGCGCGTGTGCCCACCTGCCCACCCTGCCCTGCCTTTTGCATATGATTATAATCGGGAATGGTTATATAGGGGGGGAGCCCGGGGGAATGTTATAGCATATGGCCGGCCAGGCCGGCCAGGTGGGCACGGAATCGCCCTTTTGCCGCCCTTGCGGGCGGCAGCCTTCCGTTTCTGGGCTTTCCCGGGCCGATTGCTGACATCTTTCTGAGCTTAACTTTTCTGGGCTGATTGCTGGTGCAATCAGCCCCTCAAGGCTGAGGGAAGAGGGCCACCATCGGCCCTTCAAGGCCAAGAAAAGAGAGCTACCGTTTATTTTCATGAGCAAAAGGGCGAGGGGTCGGAAAGGTATCGGCGCGCGCAGCGCGCGAGGGCGCGCGGAGCGCGCGCGTCCCGGCAGAGGTGTGTCCGGAGTGCGCGCGCAGCGCGCGGGGCCGGCCGGCGGCGCGTCCGGAGCGCTCTAGAGAGCGCGGTCCCGGTTCTCGCGGCTGGTGCGCGCTTGAGCGCGCGGTCCCGGTTCTCGCGGCTGGTGCGCGCTTGAGCGCGCGGGGCCGGCTGGACGCGTCCGGAGTGCGCGCGCAGCGCGCGGGTCCCGGCGGAGCAAGTGCGCGCGCAGCGCGCGGGTCCCGGCGGAGCAAGTGCGCGCGCAGCGCGCGGGTCCCGGCGGAGCAAGTCGCGCGGAGTGAAGGGAGCGCGGGGTGGCGCGCGGAGCGCGCGGGGGGGGTGAGGGGTGAGGGGAGAGGGGGAAACGAAGCACTGTTCTATGTGGCTCACAACAGCTCGGGAGCCTGCCAGGTCACCTGCGACTGGAAAAGGAGACAACAGGATGAAAAAGACAAGCAAAGAGCAACGTTGCGGGACGTGCGGGCTTTGCCGGGTGTGGAGCGTTGTTGACGGGGGGGAAGTCCGGACAAAATGCGAGCTGACTGGGAAGCGGAAGAACCCTTTGATGGGAGCATGCCAGTACTGGAGAGGTGGAAGAGGATGGGGCCTGGGTGCTCGCATAGTGCCGCACCTCAGAAGTGAGGGCGCAGGGACTGCGTGAGGGCGGTGTAGTGTCTAAGGAGCAGTTGAGTGTCTAAGAGTATAGTTGCACGGGGCGCGCAAAGCGAGCATCATCACCCCGATATGCACGGGGCAACGGGGACGCCTAGTCCTAGGCTGCCACCCCACATGCGAACGGACTCCGGGCGCGGGCGGGGCAAGCTGTTCAAAGAAGAGGCGCAGGGATCGCGTGAGGCCCCGCCCGGCGTGTCTGCGGGAGCTACGGACTATTTGGGTGAGTTGCTCGACGTCGTATCTCTGAACGAATGGGGCAAGTGCGTGAGGCGAATAATGGGGCTGGCACAAAGCGGTAATGTGCCTGCGTTTCGAGCGATAGCTGACTACTGTGTTGGAAAGCCTGCTCCCTACGTTAGAGGACAAGGGGCGGAGCAGCCGGTGGAATTGGCTGCGTGGCGACAGAAGGTAGCTGCTAGAGTAGCAGCGGTAGCCGAATTGGAGGAGTAGATGATTGAGCTGATAATACTAGCGGTTCTCATCGTCGCTGTACTAGTCGTGTTGGGGCGGAGGTGCTAATGTTGATTGTGATGGCTGTATGGGATACAGAGAAGAATGGGCGTACATCCCTGACTCAGGAGACACTCAACAGTCTGAGGCGGACGGTAGATTGGCTACGTCACCGCCTCATCATTGTAGACAACGGCTCCTGCTGGAAGACGTTTGACATCTACCGTAACTGGGGTGGCACGGTCATCTACAATGGGGAGAATGTCGGTACTGCCAAGGCGGTCAACCAGGCCTGGCTATACCGTTCGACGGGTGAACATGAACATGCGGTAAAGATAGATAACGATGTACGCATCCACCAGGTGGGTTGGGCCGACTTGATGGAAGAGGCTTTCGAGCGGGATCCGTCGATTGGCATCATTGGCCTAAAGCGCAACGACCTGGATGAGGCGCCGTGGCAGGAAGGGGGATTCCATTCTACTCTCCGGATGCTCCCTCACGAAAAAGGCCAGAGGTGGATAGTGATTGAGGAGGTCGAGCACGTCATCGGGACGTGTCAGGGCTACAACAGCGCGCTTTTGGACAAGATCGGTTACCTGGTACAACCCGGGTTGTATGGATTCGATGACAGTCTGGCGAGCGTACGCGCAAAGGTTGCCGGTTTCAAGCGGGTTTTTCTGTGTGGAATTGACATCGATCACCTGGACCCGGGCGTGGGGGAGTACTGCCAGTGGAAGCTGGAGCAGGCAAACAAGCATTACACGGCCTACAAAATAATGCGGGCGGAGTACGAGATGGGGATTCGGGAGGTATGGGAGAACGCAGATGGATAAATTAGTCGTAGCCTTCGAGGTGGACCCATTCTACGCCCAGCTCCCCAAGGTGCGGGCGGTGCGCTCGATTCTAGAGTATCACGGTTTCGATATTCACCCAACTATGGCGGTGGTGTGGTTCGGTTTCATCACCAAACTTCACCATTTTCTCGACACAGTCAGGGAGGTCGCGGCAGCCGGGGAATATTCCCATTTGATGTTCATCGATGCTTCGGACGTTGTGCTGCTGGACGGTCCAGAGGAGGTCATGCGGCGGTATTTAGCTTTTGGTCATCCTTGGGTGGCTGCTGCCGAGCCGGTCATCTGGACGCCGGGGAGCTTCACGTCGGAAGAATACCCCACCCCCGACTGTGTGTACCGGTATTATAACGCGGGTGCGTCCATCGGCGAGATTGGGCATATGCTAAAGTGGGTCGATAAGTGGACGGACGGGGGAAAGCGGAGGCCGACGCCGCTGGACATGACGGGGGACGGCGGTGACCAGGATTGGTTCGCGCGTCGATTCATCGATGATTATCCCGACGCAATGATCCTCGATCATCGGTGCGAGCTATTCCAATGCATGTGTCATTCTTTGGCGGGAGATCAACCGCGCTGCACTATGTCACAGGGGAAGGTTCACAACAATGTCACGGGTACGGACCCGATCGTCATTCACTTCAACGGGGGTGACGATATTACCGCACCGGAAAGGAGAGGACTTTGGCAACATTGGATTTGACACTTGCACAAGAGGCTGCGTTTTGGCAGGATACCGAGGCGTACGCGCAGGATATTCGTGATCGCTTCGTCGCGCACGTCAACGCCGATCCGGATCTCAAGGAGCATCGTGATTTCGTCGAGAAGCATGCGTTCGGACTCGGCGACCGATCCTTCCATTGGCTGTGGCGGCTTATCGTAGACGAGATGCCGTCGCCCTTTCGCTTTCTGGAGGTCGGGGTATTCAAGGGACAGGTCTTGTCTCTCATCCGGTTGCTGGCCGGGCGGGAGGATAAGTGCGCTCAAATTTACGGTGTCACTTTGCTGAGCGGCTTTGCAGGGGAGAAGGGCGAGTTTCCCCCACACCCGGATGAGGATTACCACCAACTCATCCAGGATCTCCACTATCGTTTCGGGCAACCGATGCCAAAGTTGGTAGTGGGGGACTCTACGGATGCTGACGTGCACGCCCGGGTAGCGCGTCTCGTCCCGTTCGATGCGATTTTTATAGATGGTTGCCACGAGTACAACTATGCTTCCAGCGACTTGCTATTCTATCCAATGCTGCTCAAGCGTGGGGGATATCTAATCGTCGACGACGCAGCGTGTGATCTAAAACAGCCTAGGGGATTTTTTAGCGGAATCGAGCAAGTCACCCGGGCGGTGAGGACGGTGATCTCGACCGACCCGCAATGGAATCACATGTTAACGGTGATGCATGACAGGGTCTGGAGGAAAATGTGAAACACTGCAAAGTATTAGGATTCCTACGGGATAGCGCATTCGATAAGTTGGATGCAGTGCAGTATTACAGAACTTATCTCCCCTTGCGGGAAGTCGGCAGGCGCGCCTGCGGCATCAAAACCGAGACTGTAGGTAAGGACAGCATCGGAGGGCTAACCGATAGCCAGCTCGGTGGGCGTGATATATACACGATGTGCCGGATGTATCACGCGGACTGCGAGGGGTTCATCGACGAGATCCACCGGCGCGGCGGGTTGCTGACGCTGGATTCCGATGACGACCTGTCCGAGGATTACAAGCTTGTGTCCGGGCGGGGGAAGGAATTCAAGAGGGTGCTGGGGATGGTGGATTTCGTCACCGTCTCTACACAGCCTCTCGCAGACCACTTCGCGCAGTACACGCAAAAGCCTCCAACAGTGCTGAGAAACCACGTCGATTCCGAGTGGATGTGCACCGTGGCAGACAGGGGTAAGCGTCTAATCGAGGGGTTGACCATCGGATTCAGCGGCAGTCCGACCCACTGGGGGGACTGGTACCTCCCCGCAGTGCCTTTTGCTCGGATCGGGCGGGACTTCCCTGAGGTCACGCTGATCACACACGGGGTGATGCCCCGATATCTGCAATTTGCCGCCGAACAGACCTCGATGATGCGGCTAGGGCAAGTCCCCTTCGTCGTCTATCCGGTCTTACTCAGCCAATTCGATATTGTGTTGTGCGCGGTAAACGCCAAGGACCCGTTCAACGCAGGCAAATCCGCCATCAAAGCCTTGGAGTGTATGTCGATTGGAGTGGTTCCTATTTGCTCGCGCTTCGGGCCGTACCTTGACCTGGAGGCTGCAGGCGCGCCCGTGGTAGTCGTGGAAGAGGATTCCAGGGACGGCTGGTACGAGGCTATGCTAAGAATAATTCGTTACGAGGACAGGCGTAAGTGGTTAAAGGGCAGAGGCCCCGTGTGGGTGCGGGAGCATAGGGACATGGCCATAGGCTATCGACAGTGGGCGGACTTCTATCATGCAATTGTTGACTGACCGCGCGGAGTTTCTGGTCGGGTGCCTTGATTTGCCTGCGGCCGCCGATGCGGATGGTGCCGAATGGGAGTATTTTCAGATCGATCATTTCAATGATGATGGTGTCTTTCGCATTGAGGATAAGGCCCGCCAAATCGCCTGGTCATTCACCGTGGCCGCAGAGGCGGTGGCCTGCGCGGTGCTTGACGCCGAGAGTACCGTGTTCGTGTCGATAAATATGGACGAATCGAAAGAGAAGACTCGTTACGCTCGCAGGGTCTTCGAACACTTGCAAGTGGCCGGTCTGCCGCTTTTGACTGCAGATAATGTTCTAGGGCTGGAGTTTAACAACGGCGCGCGGATCTTGTCCCTTCCTAGCCGACCGCCGCGGGGCAAAGCGAAGATGCACGTAGTATTAGATGAGTTTGCTCACCTGCAACATGATAGGATGATTTACGCGGCTGCTCTGCCTGTGATTAGCAGAGGAGGGAGAATTCGCATCGGGAGCAGCCCTATGGGGGCACAGGGAGTACATTGGGAAATCAGCCGTCAGGAATTGAGGATGTATCCCGGGTATACACGGGTAAGCACACCATGGTGGAGGGTGGAGGGGTTTTTGAGGGTCGGGGTCACTCGATGGGCGACCGCCGGGGCCGCCAAGATGGAGACTGCTGAGAGGGTCAAACAGTTTGGCAACGAGCGAATCACAGCGATCTTCGAGAATATGGCTCTAGACGACTTTCAGCAGGAGTACGAGTGTCTCTACGTGGATGAGACGACATCATACTTCAGTTGGGGGCTTATTCGCCAAAATCAAGATGCAGAGCTGAAGTGCTGGCACATCAAGGATGTAGACGGTGTAGAGGAGGTCATCCGCCCTATCCGTGCTCTCATCGCTGCCGGGGGGGCTGGGCCTTACCTGGTGGGTGGCGTGGACGTAGGGCGGAAAAAGCACCTCACGGAAATCATAGTCATAAGCGTCGGGCATTCTGATAGTGCGCAGGGGCTGCGCGGGGCGCAAGGTGCGACGCCTGTTCTATTAATGGTCTCTTTGGATAGGGTAAAATTCAAAAGACAAGAAGCGTGCATTCGCCGTCTCCTCGGGGGCTTGCCTATCATCAGTCTGCTCATCGATGAGAACGGCATCGGCATGCAGTTGGCCGAGGGCCTGTCGGAGGATACTGTGGCGCAAGGCGTGACGTTTAGCAACGCCAGCAAAGCTCTTTGGGCGACGGGGCTGCGGATCGTGATGGAGAGTGGGAATGTGCCGATTCCCTGTGACAGGGAGTTGGCGTATCAAATCCATTCGGTCAAAAAAAAGGTGACACCGGCCAAAAATGTTGTGTATGATACAGAAGCCAACGAGAGACATCACGCCGATAAAATGTGGGCGTTGGCGCTGGCGGTTGCGGCGGTCAAGGACTATCGGGACACGCCTGTGTACGGTCCGCCGCCGGAATGGAGGAGGTGATGGCGGCGTTCTTCGATAGATTGCGCATAGGGTTGACCGCCTTCAAAGAAGCTTATCTCACTGCGCCTGTCACGGATACCGAGGACTGGTCGGCGCAGGGTGTGCGCGGATTGCGGTATGCAATTTTGTGGGCTATGTACGAACAGACCAGCTACAGGAGTGTCCATAAGTGGGCGGCTGCCTATAGAAAACAATACGCGCTTTACAAGTATATTAGGCCCATTTACAATCCGGCCTATCGGCTGGGTGAATTCTGGAAGGCTCATTTATTCGGGGGCCTCTTGGACCCCGATGCTGGTGAGACCGGCGCAATACCTATCGTTACCGAGAGTGATGCCCTAAGGGAAGCGATCGCGGGCTTGTGGCGATGGTCACGGTGGGGGATTCGAAAGGACATTCTCACGGTGCGCGGGGCAATTCTCGGGGACGCGGCGATCCAAGTGGTAGATGATGTGCGGCGGGGCAGAGTGTACTTGGGGCTGCTCCATCCCGGGTCCATCGAATCCGTGCAAAAGGACCCATTTGGGAATGTCAAGGGCTATGTCATTAGGGAGAACAGAGACGATCCGCGAGGGGGGAGTGGCACAGTGACGTACGGAGAGAGTGTGAGCCGGGCGGGGGAGTTCGTGGTCTATGAGACTTTCTTAGACGGCGAGCCGTACGCCTGGCCGGAGAACGTCGACCGTACGGGAACTCCCGTGGCCGTGTGGCAGGAACCGTATGGGTTTGTACCATTGGCTATGATTCAGCACAATGACATCGGGTTAGAATGGGGATGGAGCGAACTGCATCCCATTCGCGCTAAGGTTCAGGAAGTGGATGATGTGGCGAGCCAGCTTAGCGATCAAATCCGCAAAACAGTGGATCCAATCTGGCTTATGAAAGGGATGAAGCGCGTCTCTCTCGATCTCACGGGGGCAGACGCAACCGTTGTCCGCCCGGCACCCGGGCGTGAGGAATTGCAAGCCCTCTGGAACGTTCCGACGGACGGCGGAGCAGAAGCCATGGTCCCTCGTCTCGACATGGGGAATGTTCTAAAACATCTCGACGGAATCCTGAAGGAAATCGAGCGTGATGTGCTGGAGTTGGCATCTGATATCCACACAGCCAGCGGGTCTGCGTCCGGCCGCGCCTTGCGCACAGCCAGACAGCCCGTGGTGTCGAAGGTTATCCAGCGCAGATCGAATTACGATGCTGCGATGGTCGCGGCGCATCAGATGGCCGTAGCTATCGGAGGCTGGCGTGGGTATGGGGAATACGCTGGCTTCGGTCTCGATTCCTATGCACGTGGCGATCTGGGCCATACCATCGCCGATAGGCCGGTATTTGAAGAGGATCCGTTGGATCGGATAGAGGTAGATGCTGCGTTTTGGGCAGCAGCAAGTGAGGCAGTGCTAGTCGGGCTGCCCTTAGCGGCCTATTTGCGGGAAGCCGGCTGGGCCGATGAACGCATTGATTCCCTTGAATTGGGGGCGGAGGTGGGTGATGCCGGTGATGAAATGTCGGAGGAAGGGGCGTCCCGGATATAAGTGGGGCGCGAGTGGGCATTGTTATACATACGAACCGGGTAGTCGCGCAGGTGTGGCTACCGCCAAAAGAAAGGCCCGCATTCAAGGCGCGGCCGTAAAATCGAAAGGATATAGATCATGAACAAGTCAGGAAGGATCGCAATCGCAATGCTGTTGTCAGTACTCGCTATCATCGGACTGGTCGCGTGCTTGGATCGTAACGCCGTCGTCGATGACACCATAGCGGCGTTGGCGATTGGCCCAAGACCTCATGCGCCTTATTTGACCCATTACCACACCGAAACGGCGACGGGTAACTGGGCCGTTCTCATCGATCTCAGTGACTCCACCAACTATCCACATGCTGCCACAAACAGCATCATCTTGAGGGACGTGCGCGTGGTGGGGGACCTCGCCAACGACATGGATTGGAAGATCGAGATAGGTGTCGTCACCATTGCCGACACTAGTGGTATTACCGTAGAGCACCTCGCGATAATTCCTAGGGATAGCAGGGGTGCATTCGACGGGGAGTGGACTGTCCCACAGAATGGTCTCAACCTTCTGGTGAGCAGTGACTCCCTGACGTTTGTGGCGACCAACTCGACGACCGGTACGATGATCATCTCGTCCACCGTGTTGATAGACGGCGTCGGGGCATCGGCAATGCCCGCTGTGGGCGACCTCATTCTTTACACCAACGAGATCAGCAACGGGTCGTCCATGCGTCTGTCGGTGATAACTGCATACGACACGGAGTAATTTCACCTCATGCGCACTGGCGCAACTCATTACATCGGGAGGTTAAACGATGGCAGAAGACAAGCAGGACGAAAATGGCGAGAATGGGGATGGGAAAGGCGTACGGGGTACGACCAAAATCACGTTCACCAAAGAGCAGCAGGCGCACATAGATAAGATTATCGGTGACGCGCGGGTCAAAGCTCGTGAGAAGGCAAAGGCCGACCACGATGCCCAAACGTCCAAGGATAAGGACGCTGCCGAACAAGCCGCCTTGGTGGCGAAACAACAATGGCAGAAACTCGCAGAGAAGCACGAAGCGAGGGTCAAAGAACTCGAGCCGCTTGAGGCAAAAGCCAAGGCTTACGAGGAACTGATCGAAGGGATGCTCAAGGACACCATCGAGAAGATGGGCGAGGGGGCCAAGAAAGCTGTAGAAGCCCTGCCAGCGAGCATGTCAGCGGTCGAGAAACTGGACTGGCTCAACAAGAACGAAGAGCTTTTCCAGGTAAAGGGCGACGGGGTAGGTACCCCGAAACCCGCGGCAAAACAGACGAAAACAACCAAAGGGAAGGAAAAGTTGTATGATAAGCCTTTCCTCTAGTGATTAGGAGGTAAATATGGGTAATATCACCGTGAACGCAGACCGTGTGGCCAGAGTATATCCCGAAAACGATGAATGTTACAACGTGGTGCTTTACGAGACTGTGACTGAGGGCCAGGCCCTCTACCAGACCACAGCCGGTACATTCGGGTTGGCAGACGCGAGCGAAGTGACGATGAGGCAATTCAGAGGAGTTGCACTCGAAGCTGGGAATGCCGGGGATACGATCTCGATGTTGAAGCAAGGGGTGCTTGCAGGTTACGTCCTCGGGACTTATGAGGACGTGGTGTACTTGTCGGACACCGCCGGTGCATTCTCTACTGTTATTGGCACTTTGCCGGTGCGCGTTGGACGTGTCACGGCGTTGACCGATCGGCCGCTTACCGAAGTACTCTATGTCCGAGCGGACTGGATCAAGGGCTTTGGGGTCGTGGGGAGGGATGAATAATGAGTGGAGTAGCAGGAATACTTAACATCGCAGATTCGGATTACGTAACTGTTAACAGTCTGGGGCAGGCAGTAGTTTACGACGCTGTAAACGAAATCCTGCGCCAATGGAATGAAGATTTGGTGGCAGCGTCATCCGTCTTCGTCGAGAGGACGACCGAGGATTTCAAGTTCAAGCATTATCTCCCGGGTGGCGGGGAGATGCAGGTCCTGGGCGGCCAGGCCCCTGCAGCCGCGGTCAAGCGATATGGGAGCTATGATGTGGCCTTGCAGTTGCGGGATTATGGCGACGAAATCGCAGGCTCCCGCAGGGATCTGGCATACATGTCGATCACTGCGCTGGATGCTCAGCTCAAGAATATCCAGATGCGCGCCCTGGCCACGCTGCGCCGGAGAATCATGACTGCGATCTTTGAAGACACGCAGTACACCTTCGACGATCCGGTGCACGGAAATCTGACGATCGAACATTTGGCAAACGGAGACACCGTGGTATATCCGCCGGTGTGGGGAGCCACGGCTGAAGCCGTCGATGATCACTATCTCGAAGCCGGGTATGTCGTGGCAGCAATCGCTACCGGTGCGACCAATCCGGTCATCCTCCTTCGAGACGAGATCGCCGAACACTATGGCGGCTTGGGTTCCTTTGGGCGTGATTTCGTAATGTTCCACAACACCGATAGCACGCCGTACTTGGCGGCGATCACCGGGTATGCTGCGACCGCGGATCCCCGGGTCCACCTTGGTGATAACACCGCATTTCTCGCGACTCTGCCAGAGAATGTCCCCGGGCGGGTGCACGGATATTTGGATGGCTGTTGGCTTTCTGAGTGGCCGGCGGGAATTCCGGCGACATACGCCGTGATGGTACTGCTGGGCATCCCTGCACCTCTCTATATGCGCATTCACCCGGCCCGAGTAGGCCTGGGAAGCGGGCTGAACTTGGTGAAGCGTGACGACAGCAACTACCCGATGGATCGGTCGAGTTTTGAGTTCCGATTCGGTGTAGGCGTGGTGAACCGGTTGGCGGCGGCCGTCATCGAGATCACGGAAGACCAGACTTACGCGCCCCCGACCGGGTACACTGAGTGAGGTGATCAATGACATTGACGCGGGCCAATACTGAGTTTCTCTTGGAAGCACGGCTGGGGCCGCTGATGGAAGCGGCTGGGATGGTTGTGACCGTGGTGGGCAGTAATGCCGACCTTAACGGTCCCATTGGCCGCGCCGTCCGTGCCCTTGGGCACAGCGTCGCGAGTGCCGTGTTGGTTGCCGATGCAGATGTGGCTCAGGTCACAGACGCTGAAACCGATGAGTTCTTGGACTATGGCAATCTGTACACCATGAGCGCAATCCTAGGGAATCTCGACGATGTAGATATAAGGGTTGGCCCGCGTTCAGAATCGTTGTCTCAACTCGCAGATCAAGTAGAGCGCAAGATCATCCGTCTCCAGAAACAAATGGAGAGGGACTACGGCTACGGTCTCGCCGAAGTCGAATCAGGGTACATCGCGCAGGATTTCGCGGAGCACGGCTGATGTCGAGTTTCTCTAAGTTAGCGAGTGTGACTGCTTCTACCAAGCGGGGTGGGGGCGTCACGGATGGGCTAGAGAACGCCTACGCTGAGGAGATCGCTTCTCTCAAGTGTTTGCCTCTCGACCCCGTCGACCCGAACGTTTCATTGGGGATAGAGGGACTGGGCTGGCGGGAGCTGCTCCAGACCGCCGTAGAAGGTGGGCTGGACATCGTAGAGGGTGACCTTCTGGTCGTGGGCGGGACTGAATACCCTATCCGCGCTGTTGCGGATTGGAATTGGCCGCCGAGCGGCACTGACTACATGATCCTCTACCTGGAGCAAGCCAAATGATTCATATCGAAGTGCATGGGCTGCAAGCCGCACGGGACCGGCTGGAGACTCTCTACAATCGATCGGCATCCACCGCGTTTTGGCAGCAGTACTTGCGGGAGGAAATGGAAGACGCGCTGGAATACGCGCGGCTAATCTCTCCTGTGGTGACCGGCTCCTATCAGGGGTCACATCGGGTGGCGATCAGTGGGATGCAGGCTACTTTGTCCGTCGACCCGACGGCCCGCAATGTGAAATCTAACGTCCTGGTGACGCGCTATGCCCCATCGGTGGAGGCCCGTCACCAGGTGTACAAACGGACGGCTGCGCACCTGGATCGGATTAGCGGGAAAGGAGCAGCCGCCCTGGCTAGAAAGCTGGTAGAATGAGCACATCGAGAGAAACTATAAGAGACGCACTAGTGACACTTCTCGCCGCAAAGTTGGTAGGTACGGACTTGCCGGTCAAGACCGTCACCGGCAGTAAAGTCGACGATCTGGCAGGGCTGACCCCGTTGGTAGCCGTGCTGAGTGGTGGTACGCGGCGTCAGCGGTTGACGTTCATGGGTACAATACCCACGTTCTACCTAGAGGTGCAAGTATGGGTGCGGCAGGCAACTACTGGTTGGACGAACGCACAAGCCGAGGATGCTTTGGACCGTATCGAGAGCCTAATCGCCGATGTACTCGCAGAGAACGTAAATGAGGATAACTGGACAATACTGGAGTATGATGGCCGATCGACGGTCGTGGAATTGATGGTAGCCGGAATCCCCTTCTATATGGAGCGCATTCCGGTTATCGTTTCAACGAGTAAGGAGTGATATAAATTGGCGCAAACTACAGATGGGATGAGTTTTGTTGAAGCCTACGTATTCATTTCCCCTGACGGCTCGACTTGGACGGACGTGGCGGGACACGGTGCGAGCGTGGCCGTGAGCGGGGGCGAGAGAGCCACGGGCGAGGCTCACACGATGGACGGTGATACCCCCATCCTCAAGGCGGGGAAGCGTGCAAGTCTGGATGTGACGGTGCGCTTTGTGTACACCGAGACCGCGTCCGATCCGTTCGACATCGCGCAGACTGCGTATGAGACGGCGGGCGGCGCACTCTATTGTCAGTATCGGGCATTGAACGGGGGGAATTGGTTCTCCACAGGGGCAGGTATCATCACGTCGTTGCTGTATCCTGGGGGCGAAGCGGGAGATGGATCTGTGGTAATGAGCGAGTTTGTGATCAAGTGCGCGACCATCACGGATGCCTCCGCGAGTACATAGGGATGATTCTTTGATAATGGGTATATAGGTTTTCGCTCGACAGATAGTTTGTCTTGGTGGGGCGTAATGCATCGATGGCCATTGAGGTGTTTTGTCTAAAGTGAGGGGAATGTGGGACGAGCTGAGGCGTCTTTACACGCGAGTTTGTCTGATTGCATTCCGGTCCCTCGATGGAGAGAAGCCCGGGGCTTGGCCCAGAGGAATAAGAAACATGGGCATAGACGATTTGCTTATGGTGGGACTTTTCCTATGCATTGGCATAGCCATTGCTGTATTCTGGCTTTTTGGGAAACACGACGATAGCTGGTAAAACTTTAGCTCAAGAGGAGGCAAAAATGCCAAACTTTGGACCTTGGGAATGGGCGATCGTTCTGGTGATCGTGGGCGGCTTTGGATCATTAGCGGTGCTGCTGCCATGGGCCATTGCAAGATTCATTCTATCAATCAAAAAGTATCTCTAGCTAGGGCATTTACATAATGGTGATATATCGTTTTCGGGACATACTCTGGTGATCACGGGTATAATTTACTAAGATAGGAGATAACAATGCCAAAACGCAAAACTACTTACAAGGTCGACTCCAGTCAGGTGCAGGGCGATGGTTCGTGGGTCGAATTGAGCTACATCACCTATGGTGAGTTTCAGACAGTGCTCAAGGATGTTTCTGCCTACGATGATCTTCTGAGGACTCACGTCTTGGACTGGAATTGGGCGGACGGCGAGGGAAATCCCATGCCTGCGCCACAGGCCTGCATGGATAGCCTTTTCGCGCATGAGCGGGAGTTCTTACTGGATGCGCTGTACAATCCCACCAAGGGCGAGATCCTAAAAAACTGAAGGATCGGCTGGCCAAGCATCTGTGGCTACGCATCGATGACCAGCCGAGAGAGTATATGGAATTGCGGCTATGCCGCGACATTTACCATTGTCTGCCTAGCCAACTGGCCGGTGAGAAATGGATCGATATCTCTCTGCATGTTACTATGATGAATGTGGAGAGCCGACACACGAATCGGTTTGCGAGGAGACGTACGAGGAAGCGGTAATGCCTGAAGAAAAAGTCGTTATCACAATTCAGGGCAAAGATCGATTGTCCGCCGCTGTCAAGCAATCAGCCGCAAGTCTCAAAAAGCTTGCCAATGTTGCCCAAGCAGCGGCGGCTCTTGCCTTGGTTGCTTTGGCAGGAAAGGCTATCAAAGCCGCCGCTGCCATAGCCAAGCTGGGTGCGTCGTCTATCGCTGCCCGTGAGAAGTTGATCGCCTTTGCTGGCGGTAGCCAAAAGGCGACTGCCATGATCGACGCGTTCTCAGAAGGTCTGGCTGGCACGGTAGACAGGGCAACCGCCACAATCCAAGTGCTCAAGTTGGTTCAGAGCGGTATCATCACCACGGCTGAACAAGCACGCCTGGCGGGCGAAGGCATCCTTGAACTGGGTGACCCGCTGCTCTCTACCGCAAAGAACGCTGAGAAGTTCTCTCAGATGATGGCGAATACCAGCTATGTCATGGTGGATACCTTTGGGCTGAGCAAAGCCGCCGTCAAAGTTCTTGCGAAAGAGTTTGAGGTGATGGGCCACACAGCCGAGGAGGCATTTCGGCTGGCCGTGTTTGAGGAGATGGGCAAGGCGGTTGAGGTAGTCGGGGATGACGTTGGCAGATTCAGCAAAGAACTTGAGGAACTCAACGCAGAACTTACCAACTTAAAGACGACCGCAGCCGAGGGCTTTGGCGAGGTACTTGATGCATCGGGGTTCATTCCTTGGGCGATAGACGCGACAAAACGACTGAGCACGACCATTAGTCAATTGACCACTATGTGGATAGCGGCTGACGCTGCTTCACGAGCGTCATTCGCAGCCCAAAAGGAGGGGGCATCTGCCGCAGAAGCATCTATAGCTGGGCAAGAAGCGCATGCTGCGGCTATACTTAAGCGTATAGGTGTCCTCGATGAAGAGAAGGAAGCACAACTCGCTGCCAACAAAGAAAAGAGAGACGCAGCCGATGCATCCGATGCAGCCACAGCGGCTCTCAAACGTGAGACACTAGCCGCATCAAAGGCACAGAAACAGTGGATTTCTCTTGGTATGGCGATGACTTCTTTGCACAAGCGCAGGATGAAGGAACAAGCACGGTTTGCTGAGCAAGCCGAGGACTTGGAAAGAAGTCACAGACGCAGACTCCAAAACATCCGAGACGACGCGATGGGCACAGAGCAATCGCGTGAAGACCGCCGTTACCGTGACGTGATAGCGCGTCTTGACGCTGAGCAACGCGCTCGCCTCGATGCATTGCGCAGAGAATACGGCTTTGGTGAGGACTTTGGCTCCAAGCGTGAAAGCCTAGAGGCCGAGCACAAGCGCCGCATGATGGGCCTGTACACCAAGTCGGCGCGTAAGCAAGAAGAAAAGCGGCATGCCGCCGCAATGAAACAACTCGAGTTTGAGGAGAAAGAAGCGGCGATCATTGCTGAATTCCAGGGCGAAAAGGAGCAAGCCGAAAAGGCCCATGCCGACGCCACCATGGACATCAAACGGCGGGCGCTGAACGCCGAGATCGCAGAGGAAAACGCTGCGTATGCCAGAAGTCTTGCCCAATTGCAGCGCAGTCGTGAGGAAGCGAACGAAGCCTACCAAGAATCGTTGGGCCGGATGCAGTTGCGCCTGATCGACTATTGGGAATCCACGGGCCAAATCAGTGCCGAGCAGGCCATGGCAATGCGACTGGCGGTACTTGAAGAGTACAACCTTATGGCCGATGAAGTCATTGCCATTATGGGGCGCATCCCTGCATTTCCAAGTCCAGAAATGGCCGGGGTGGGTGCCCCTGGGGTGCCTACTCCTGGTGCTCCTTACGAGCCTTTCCTGGGGCTTAGGGACCAGCCGAGTGCACCTGCGCCACGACCATCATTCGGTGGGGGACTTGGCATCATCGGCGGACGGGGCGTCGAAAAGCCTACGGCACTTGGCGTCATAGGCGGTGGCAGGATTAAACAACCACGTGGCGCCTCTCCACCACTATTCCAGGATGTCCCTTACTACGCACAGGGCACACCTTTTCACCCTGGCGGGCCTGCGGTGGTGGGCGACGCAGGGCCTGAGATGCTAAACCTGCCAAGAGGTGCAAGCGTGACACCCGGCGGGGGTGGTACTACGATCAACGTCACTAACAACTTTGGGGAAAACGCTGTTCGCTCTGAACAGGACATTTACCAGGTAGGTGAATCTGTAGAGCGGTCCCTGGAACTGCGCGGGGTAAGGACACTCTAAAATGGCATTAGTGGTCACAATCGCGACGGTAGACAGAACGTCTGTGGTCGAAGAGGACACGATCAAAATCAATCAACTCGCCGATAGTCATACGTTCACGGCTGAGCTGACCATCTTTGACGTGGATGGCGACATTTCTATTACGGCTGGCTCCCATCTGGTGGCAAAGGAAATCACCATCGTCGATGGGGCGACTACGTTTTTTGGTGGGTACATTGCCAGCAAGGACACCATCTCAGCCGAAGACGGTAGCAGGCACATCAAACTTCTCTGCTGTGGGTACGCCATCCTGCTACAGGAAACGCTCATCGAATACGAGGAGTACATCTCCACGGGCGACCCCGACATTTCAGACGAAGATGTCATCGATGACCTGTTCGCAAACTACCTTGCGACCATCGATGTCGTGGATCATGTGGTCGAACTTGACCCTTCCATAAGCATCCTGTTCAACAAGATGAACCTTGCGGAAATTATGACCGCGATCTGCCAGAGAACGGGCGGGCGCTGGTATGTGGACAACGAGAAAAAGCTACATTACTTTGATGTCGAAACGAATGAAGCGGGGTTTGACCTATCTGACACCCCGAACGATGTGACCAGCTTTGGCTACTACATCAAACCCATGAGGCGTGACAATGGCACGGCGATAACCAATGAAGTAATGGTTGTCGGGGCCGATGACTGGGTAGACACGGTTAACGACGCTAATAGCCAGACGCTGTATGGTGTCCGAGGGGCGATTGTCGCCGACCACACTCGAACCACCATAGCAGAACTGCAAGAACGCGGGAACGTGGTTCTTGCAAACAACAAAGATCCCAAGATCAAGTTTGTGGTCACCACGCCTCACGGGGGCGCAGATGCGGGCGATGAAATTGACTTCAAGAGTGTTATACTCAACTACGATTCGCTCAACGGTGACGACAAACTGATCATCCGTGAGATGAGCATCTATTGGGAACAGAGCAAACCCGTGTACGAGATGACCTTAGGAGAAGCTGAGACATCTTCCATCAGCCGGGCCACATTCATCGACTCCAAACTACGTGATCTCGAGATCAATCCAAATATCCCCACTGCGAGCAGAGGCTGGGTCCACGACTTGGTGTTCTCTGCCACAGATGAGGACACAGTGGCCTGGGCTTCCGGATCCATTGTCATGGACGACGGAACTTTGTACTCCATCGACGCCGACAACACAGGCGCGATGGGGGACGTGACCTACATCTATTTCAGCAAAGATGATAGTCTGACCGTCTTGTACACAGATGAAACCTTTACAGACGCGGTGGGGCGGGCAAAGATTCTGGTAGCCGTCGCCAAACCGCGCGCAGCCGGGCTACACGCCACATACCTGGTGTTCGGTGGTGAAGGTCACAATGCCTTGGTGGACACTGAGAACATCGTCGACTTGGCTATTGAGACTGCGAAGCTTGCTACGGATGCAGTAGAGACGGTTAAAATCAAAGACTTAAACGTGACAACTGCTAAAATCCTCATTACGAGCGGTGACTGGCTGGGTCTTGCTGTGGACAAGGGGCGGATCGTATTCACCGACGCTGCAACAGATACGATCGCTTTTCTCACTTGTAATATGGGCGTCAACGTAGCTCCCCTCTATCCCTTGCACGTCAAAGGGTGGGGCAACACGTACACAACGACATCTTTCGTCATTGAGGACAGCGATGGGGCCGTCCTGTGGTTTATGCGCGACGACGGCTACACAGGGTTCAAGACTACTCTGCCAGGCGCAAGGATGACCATCAATGGCAACTTGGCCGTGGGGTACGTGAATATCGTAGCACCTGCGGCTGGAGCAATTATCTCTGGGCGGACGGGGGTGGGAACTAGTGGGCCAAATTCCAAGTTGGAAGTCCAAGGGGAGGGTACAGGCTTTGGAACGTATGCTTTCCGTGTCTTCAATAGTGCACCGGCTGGCTTGTTATCCGTCCGAGATGATGGGTACGTTGACCTCCCTGGTCGCCTTAGCGTAGGGACCACGGGGTTTCTTGGTCAGATGCACGTCGACCAAGATAGCCCGACTGGTGGTATTCCCGTACTGGTCCTCGACCAGGCCGACGAAAGTGAGGAGTTTCTCAAATTCATCGGGCAAACCACGGATGGGGATGTAACGAAATCTCTGGTCAAAGTAAACGATGTGGGCGATAGCGCGATAGCGGGGTTTCTCAAAATCTATGTTCAGGATGACGATGCGACGGATCCGATAGCGGACGGGCCGTTCTTCGTCCCGTTCTACACAATCTCAGGAGTGTGAAATGGAACTCATTGCTAATCTTGTGCCAAAGTTTTACCGACTGGTGCGCATCGGTGTTCAACGTGACGGGGATGACGTTGTAACCATAGCCGACTTGCAGATACTCAACAGGGACGGTAAGGTGCTTTGTACATACAGCCCGTCTATCACGTTGACCGCTGCTGAGAAACAAACGATCAGGATGTTTGTCGCGCGTGATCTAACTTTATTCGAGGATGTGACTGGGCTTGAGGAGTGGAGCGAATGACAAAAATCATCGTCGTTTCAACGGAAAACATGCAAGAAATAGGCGTCGCGTTTGCGGGGGGACTAAGTCCCGAAGAGGCACAAGTCATGTGTACAGCCGCGGTGCGATATTTTCAAGAAATGGCTATTGAGGCAGAGGTAGAGCGCAGGTTGTTGGCTCTTGAAGTGGAGCAGCGCTTGAAAGAGGTGAAGGAATGAGAGCAAAGAATTGGTTTGCGAAAGCCTGGGCACAGAATACCATCATAAGCGGGCTGTTGGCCTTGGTCATCTGGGGCACCATCGTCTATCTGAGCATCATCGGCACCGACCCGCCTGACGTGCTTGTGGGCGCGGGCGGAGTGATCATCGGATTCTTCTTTAGGTCCAAGCTGGAGGCGTCCTCATAGGTGAGGGCGCGGTTGGTAAACGTACAGGGGCCGCGACGCGACGCGTCTGGGCCCTCGGGGACAGGCTGACCAGGTTAGAGGCCCAGGCCGCTATGGGCCACGTAGAACAAATGTTCAACTGCCGGGACGCGCGCGCTCCGCGCGCCGATACCTTAGGCAAGCCCTACGAGGCCATGTGTGGCAACGCACAGCCCGTCGGCGTGCTTCTATTATGACACCTAGTAATGTGCCACGCACAGTATCCGACATCCGCCCGGGCGCCCTGCGCCTGGGCCCTCGGGGACAGGCGCCCGGGCTGGGGGCCTAAGCTGTTGTGGGCCACGTAGAACAAATGTTCTACAGTCACCAGCTAAACAGAACAAATGTTCTGTTCGGACGAACTGCGCCTGGGCCCTCGGGGACAGGCTGACCAGGTTAGAGGCCCAGGCCGCTATGGGCCACGTAGAACAAATGTTCAACTGCCGGGACGCGCGCGCTCCGCGCGC